>Ga0315913_1002460_pt1 | contig 21717 bp, 8 predicted proteins | sample MpolsnodulesMG_FD_207736 | JGI IMG/M metagenome (GOLD analysis project Ga0315913, IMG submission 207736) | Medicago polymorpha root nodule microbial communities from Los Angeles, California, United States - small nodules | ecosystem: Host-associated > Plants > Roots > Nodule | place: USA... | reverse complement strand
TAGACAAAATAAAACACTTAATAAAATGTATAAAATCTGAAAATATTATAAAAGAAAATTCGGTAATCCTATCAATAATTCGGTAAAAGAAATATGAAAATTTTAGTACATTGGCATGTAGTTTCATGACACATTGCGAAATACTTTCTCATATACGACGTTAGACGTCACATTGGTATCTTCACCATTTTCATCAGTGATCAATAAAGACTTGCAAAGAAAGAAATAATAAAAGTATGCATAGGAAATAAAGGCTAACAACATAATAAGGTTTTGAACGAGACAAAATTCAGATTAAGTTCTTCACCATTTTCATCAGTGATCAATAAAGGCTTGCAAAGAAAGAAATAATAAAAGTATGCATAGGAAATAAAGGCTAACAACAAAATAAGGTTTTGAACGAAACAAGATTCAGATTAAGTTCAAAAAACATGACATTACACGACACAGTCTGAATCCTTAGATAATAGACCAAGAAATTGCAACAAAACTAAATAGGAAGACTGCCAAAATTGGTGTAAACATCTCAAACTAAAAACAAAAAACGCAAAAGGATATTCCAATTCTCAAAAAAATATGCATATCGATAAAATGCATGTTAAATTAGAATATTAGTTAAGCAGTGGTATGAGAGGAAGGTTGTAAGGTCACGTCCTTCCATTTGCAAAAATCAAAATATCAAAATATATGTTTCTTTTGCTGTCTGTGTAATTTACCAAGATTTAGGGTTTTTTTTTTTAGAGAAACACGGTTAAGGGTTTGCTATATATAGCCGAGTTTGCATGGAAATTAGGGTAGCCGAGTTTGCATGAAAATTAGGGTATTTTGTTTGTAAACGTATTAAATAAGTGTACAACAACTTGTCAAAAAAAAAGTCTATAGAAACAATAGATATATACAAACGATGACACAATATGATAGGAATGAAAAGCTCATCAGTGAGGAGAAATTAGGGATTGCTGCATTTTAGAGGGAATTTGTTAGGTTAAATTGGTGCGCTGCATTTTAGATGGAATTTGTTAGGTTAAATTGCTGCTAACCTAATGCATCATTTTAGAGGAAAATTATTAGATTAAGTTGTTGGAAACCTAACAAAATTAATAAATAAGGATTAACACACATTCTATATTTGTTTGTGCATCTTCTATTCTCTCGGTAAGATATACACATTCTATATATTTGATTTTTTTTTCTTTTGTGTACTACTCCCTCCGTCCCTATATCTAAGCACGCATTTGACTTTATTTTTGTCCTTAAATGTAAACCCCTTTTCAAATTACTAGATGCATTTATTAAAACCCACTTGGGTTGTCCTTGGTGGTACTGACCTGCGATCTGGAAGTGTGCTCCTCCTTGAGGTCTTAGGTTTGATTCTCTCCCGTGTCAATTTAAGTGGGCTAATTTAGCGTCTTCAAAAAAAAAGATGCATTTATTATTATTTTTCCTAAACATACTCTAATTAATACTACTAACTTGTCTTGAAATATGAAAAGTCAAATTTAATACACATACAAACAAAGGTCAATTTGATAATATTAACATACAAAATAAACACATTAATTACACTAACAATTTTTCTTAAGAAATGTGAAAAAAGCAAAAAGAGCTTAAATACAGGGACGGAAGGAGTATATGTTAAGAGGTCTTCATTTTAGTCTATGGTATGCCCAAATCAAACTAAACTTTTTTTTAAATAGAGAATGATAGCTTGCTAGATGTCTATCTAGCCGCACAAAAAAAAGTCAAAAACACATACTAAAAATGTCTTTTAAATCTACCAGACCGTCAAAATTTTTAGGTAAATCAAAGGTATCATCCGCGTGCAATTGTGGAGACTAATCCTCTTTAGGGATGAAAAAAAATAGTACATGTGGATATCTGTAAATGAAATCCTTCGTGGGCCCATTTGTGTTGGCCTGGTGATATTGGTTTGAGACCTTAGAGTGTGCTCTCTCAAGGTCTCAGATTCGAATATCTCTCGTGTCAATTTAGGTGGGCTATTTTGTTTTTTTAAAAAGAAAAAAGAAATATGTGATGGGGCACAAGTGTTTACCGGTGTTTTTGGTAAACAATCACTAGTTTTAAATTTGTTACTTGCAGTATCAAAGTAGTAAATCCCAAGACATATTTGTGCAATATTTCTCAAAAATGTTTGAATATTCATCATGTTCAAAAATTGTAGTTATTTTTTACTTATTAGTGACAGATAAATTATGTATCCATATGCAACAGAATAGAATTACGAATTTTAGGTAAATAACATTTTGGAGCCTGGGTCATCGCTAAATCCATTAAAGTCCCCGTGAGCTTAGCTCATTTGATAAGGACAATGCATAATATATGCAAGGTCCGGGGTTCGAATTCCGGCCACCACCAAAAAAAAATCCATTGAAATTCATGTGACCGGATTTTTAGTGCATCAGGGATGGAATACTACCCTTTCTAAATTTAATTTCTAGTAATGTAGTGAGTCAAGAAAAGCTTATCTGCCATAAAAACTGAATGTGTAAATTTGAGACATCGCTTGTTTGTTTTTTTTAGAAATGTTATTTGGACAACAATTGTTTTGTCCAACACTGTATTTATCTATGGTGCACATTGATTTAATTTTTATATGAAATTCTAAAATGGTAATCGAGTTTGTCCTTCTATCCGAACAAGTTATTAAATGACTAGCATTATTTACTTAATTTCAAATTCATCTTCAATATTACAAGTTTAGTATAATATTAGTCTCTATATTGAGTTTTAATTAATCTGATTTTTCATTAAAAATACAGAAGAAAAACTGAATGGATTAAGCAACATGCTTTAGAATTTATTGATAAAAAATGAATGAATCAATGTACAGAGAAGGTCATTCCCCTTATATAATTACAAAACAATAACTAATTGAAGTAGACACCTAATCATAAAACTGTCAAGTAACTAATTTGACATCTGTCACATAACCTCTGATAAAAAACTGAATGTTAGTTACCCAAGTAACCATGTAATTAGGGGTGTAACCGTTCGGTTTGGATTGGTTTTCAGTCAAAAAATGTCTGAACCGATGAAACCTTCATCGGTTTGGATTGGTTCAGTTTTCAATGTTTTTCAAAAAAGAAACTTAACCAAACTAATTGGTTTGGATTGGTTCGGTCGATCGATTTGTTTAAAAATACAATTAAAAAAATTCATATTTCACTTAATATTTCATAGAACTTTGTATAATTGGATTTCATATTTTGTTTTTTCTTGTTCTCTATTTTTCAAACAACTTTTCATACATATGATCCAAGATTCATTCATTCATCATTCTTCAAAAAACAACATTGATTTTGTCCATGAGGTAGGATAATATTTGTAAAATAAGGAGTGTGGTTATCATCGGATTGGTTCATCGGTTTCACGGATCTTGAAATGAAAAACCATGAACCAAACCAAACTAGATCGGTTTCGATTGGTTCTGATCGGTTTCAAACCGAAACAAACAAGGTCGGATATTTTTTCAGTTTGGACTTTCGGTTTCATTGGTTTTGTCCGAACCACTTAAACCCCTACATGTAATACCCTACAAATACCAATGGAGGGACACATTTGATTAAAAAACTGCAATAGATGTCCCAGAAGCAAAATTTCCTTCATCTTCATCCTGCATAGATGTGATTTCCTTCATGCTACTTTGGATCATCATCCAAGCTTTGTCCGGCAGAATCCCAATTTTATCTTAATAGCAGATTGTCAATGAAGTATTGGAAATAGAAAATTTATATTCCATTGTGGAATGAAAATTGGCATTTTGATATTTCTCCTCTTATACCTCAAGGTGACGGGATAACTTTGCCTGACAACACAAGGGTGGTTGATATTCTTATACATGGAATTGTCAATACTCTGCTATAAGTTATAACACTAGGTGATGGAAGATAAATGTATTTGGCGCGTTGAGAAAAATCGAGAGTTAAGGTAAGGAGTGCTTATCGCTTTTATCTTCAAGAATTAATGGACACCTTTCATTTCAGAATGGATGGCTCATTGAATTTGATTTTGAAAATTAAAGCTCCTCTGAAAACTAAAAATCTGGTTTGACGAATTAGTAGAGGGTGCATTCCAGCGCGGTTTCGACTACGTGAAAAAGGAGTCAATTTTCCAACTACTTGTGTTTTTTGCACCACAAAGGATGATGATAATAATCATATTTTCTTTAATTGCCCCAATAGTCAAAATATATGGAGCATGTATACATTTTCGCAAACAGTTGCGGTTGCCAGGGATCACTCAAATTCTGCAGCAGATGCTATTTTCAAGGTACCACAACAGCTCTCAGGGGATGAAGCAGCGCTGTTTGCTTGTATTTTGCGGAGTATTTGGAAGCAACGCAACAATACACTCTGAAACAATGCAATTGAGGCGCAAAATTCAGTGTTTATGCAGCCAAGAGTGGTGTTGCAAGACTGGAAAGCAGTCCACGAAATCATAAATGGCGCAGAATTGGTGCAGGCTGATACAAAACCGTCATTTGTAAAGAAGGCATTGCCATTTATATTCGAGAAGAAAGCAATCCACACTACACATAATATAATGTGTTAGTACAGCTTACCCTTACGGGACGTTTGAGTACACCTAATGATATATGAAAACATAAACCATATATAATATGCAAATAATTCCAACAGCAGCATAGTGGGTGCGTTATTATTGTCTGCAACAGCGAACATCATAATTGTGCCTGAAAAACTTGGGAACAATATAAAAAATCCATTTATCCAACAATAACAAACACTTTTAACTGGTTGTTAGAATGAAAAATAATGATTAACATTTAGTTTATCATATTTTATCAAGTGCTCTTATTACCGTATCAACATTTGCACAATCTTTCTTAATAGACATTTTTGTTGTCATCACAGGCAGCTCATTGTCCACATATCAAAATGGTATGTTCTTCGGTCGGTGCCTTCCTTTCCTATTTCATACTCTCTTTCATTACAGAATATGATGCTCCGCCACACCCCGTGCACCGGACTGAATCCAGATTCTTCATTCCTGACATATCATCCACTCTCCTAACTACTTTTGGTTTACCGATGAGTTTAGTTTTATGAAGGTAGTTTGGCCTGCTACAATCAAAGGATGTAGCTACCATCCTTTTACAACGTTCGATTATCCTATATTGACCCATCACGTTTGATGTGTCCAAGGTCACAATAACTGTTGAAATTGATACATATTTCTAGAATATTCTAGTTAAAAAAATGACGATGTCTATTAGGAAAAAAACTAGAATAGCTTAAAGTTGATTGTTCTATTGATGTCTAGGTTAAGTTGCAGCCTAGAAACATCTATTAGTGAAACAATTTCAGTTGCAACCATCATATTCAGTCTAAACAGCATCATGTTATGTTATTAATACGAGGACACACATCAAGTACATCCCAAAAATGGCAGTGAAGTCAAAGTCATGAACTAATTCCTCATCCTTCTCTTTCATTTTAATTCAATGTTGATATTATGGACAGAATGTGGAGTTGAACTTGGTCTCCACATTATTTAGCAGAAGTTTTCCCTTCCATTAAGGATAACAGAAAAAGCAAGAAAAAAATGCTAAATAGTAAAAGGCAGGACATATTATTTTCACAATGACCAGGGCATGATAAAAACATGATTTTGGCATAGCATCTAAGTTGATATTAGAAAATCTAACCTCAAACCAAGTAAATCAATGCATGACTTTTAACTATATAAAATGAAATGCATGAGAGAACAAAACCTTCTAACAAACAAATAAATAAAAATAACTACAATTTATCAAGCTGCATATTCAAATGAACCTTAACAATAATCCACAAAGTAACCAATAATCAGAAGGAGTACAAAATAAATACCCTAAACAGAAATTGACATATAGGTTTTAGTTTAATCTCACTCTCAAGTGACATAGCACCACATCTACATTCTAGCATTAAGAACAAGGTGATATCAAACTCTCAATGCATACGTCATGAATGATTTTCGGCTCACTAAACTTAGTAGTACCATTTCTAGAATTGTAAAAAACCAACTTCTTTGTCCATTCCTCTGTAGAAATAGAATCCAACAACACACGACCATCCTCAAAAACATGTAGTACTTCGATAGTGGCATAAGATGAAGGATGATCTCGCATGTAAGAAACACTATACAATTTAGTCCAAGAGTCTTTATTTCCATGTTCCTTCATAATCCAAACATCATGACCAAAAACTAGGCACAAACAATCCCTCATCACACCCAGGTGATGACGCAAAGTAGATACATCTACCTCGTTAGGCAGCAAAACTTGTTTATAAGACTCGTTTCCCAAATCTAGAGAAACAATTTGAATTTCTTTATCATATTCATTATAGAACAACCAATTGATCGTGCCACTCACAAATTTTCCCAAAAGTTGCAAAGGAACACAACCAAAAGGGATATTTTGAATGGTTTTCCAAGAATTGGTGCCCAAAGTATGAACTTTCACTTCATGGTTGTCAACAAAATGACCACTCATATCACGTACTCGTAAACCAACCACCACATTGTAAGCATTAGTAATAACATCATAGCCGAAGCCATAGATTAAATCCTGACGAAGATGATTTTGTTGTTTTTCAAGAGAGGGCAATTCCTTGAATTTTCTAATGGAAGGGTTCCACAATCGAACAATCATGTAGCATCCATAATCAGTTGCAAGACATAGGATGCCATTGAATGAGCCAACATGGTAAACAGAAATGTCGGAAGGAAACTCGAGCTGCGCGATGGGGTTGGTGGTTACATCAGCAAAAACGGAGTCGAGTGGGTAAGACTTTAGAACATACTTGCTTGAGCTTGAGCTATAGGAGTTGATTGAGGTGTGGACGAGGTGCGTATTTGAGAGGCGGAGGTGTTTCATGGCGAACTTGGAATCGGAGATTAGACAATTCCATGACTTGCAGACAGATCGGAGTTGAAGGAGGAGCTTCACTGGAAGTCTAGTTAGAATTTCTGAAATGAGATCCAAAGGAAGAGTGGGAAGTTGTGGTGGCGCGTGAAGCGACAATGACGTTAGGGCTTTGGCTATTGCTTCATCAGTCAATGAAGGAGAAGAAACGGCGTCGCGTTGGTGGTGGTTACCCTCGCTGTCCATGTTATTAGCAGCGATTGGGTTTAGTGGTTATGTCGTCTTCTCTGCAATAACCTAAGAACTATGAGGGAAGGCTAAGTGGTGGGTCCTCTCTTGTTTCTACATGGGCCTGCTTTACCATCAGAACCAGCCCAATATGGGAATTTAACTAATTCTCGGTTATTGCTTGCTGTGTCAAATTCTGAGGGGGTGGGAAGACCAAAGATTAAAGAAGCAGAGGAGGAAAGAGAAACAGAGAATCAAGATGGGGAAAAATCAACATGATCAATTGGGTGAAGCCAGGACTCAGGAGATGCTGGAGAGGGGACTAGTGTAGAACTGGAGGCTGAAGATGAAGGGGATGAAGTGGTAGGGAGGCGTTGTTTGATGGCATTTGCACCATATTGCGGTGGAGCAAGATTCCTTCGTGCCACTCATTGGAAGTCTACCCCAGGATAATCGAACAAGTTGAGATGAACAAGCACAACATTTGAAGTTGTTATTAGTCTTTACTCTCAAGTTATATGTAATATAGATAAACTTGTAGAAAAATTGTGTATAAGTAATCTTTTTTTGTACATGCTTCCAATTTTGTCACCATATATTATTGTTGAGATATTTCGGAGGTGATATTATAGTGTGTTTTAGTCGGATATAGACGTCAAAAAAAATCATTCGGCCTGAAATTTTACCTATATATAAATGGAATGCACTTTCTGGTGTCACTTTTTCCTTTCTAAGGTAAAATTGATTTCCGCTTCTTCACTTACTGAAATGTCATTTATAAACTTGTAGATGTTTATAGAATAGCTAAATGAAAAAACTTTTAAGATATTAAATTACAGAATTGATACAATAAACTATTGTAAGAGACACTGTTATTACCAATAAAAAGGAAATTTTTATATTTTTAGAAAGGAAAAAAGTTCAAACTAGCTCCAATGTTCTACTTAACCGAGTAAAAATCCCGCCAAGAAATGCAAAAGAATTTTGCACGCGACATACAAAATAATGAAGGGTGGTGGCTCAACAAACAATCAAAATGAAAACTTGTATCATGCCATGAACTCGTGTGCCCTCAACTTGCAATTTTGTTACAGAAATGTAAAAACCAACACATTTCCTTTTTTTCTTTGGAGGTGGGGGGTAATATGGTCAATTCCCACGAACTTTTTTTACTCCCTATACTCTTCAAATCCAAGCAATACTAAGCTTTAATAACCAATGCCTAAGCAGCAAAGAGAAGAAGACAAAAATCTGTGCCTACAGAGTTGGAAAAGTGCGTCGAAGCTGTCCAAAGCAAGACATCTAGAAACGAGCAACAAGGCGACATTCACATGAAAGCAGTTCGTCCACCCCTTCTAGTATGTCTATCATAAGCAGTAGAGAATTTGTCCACCAAATCATTCATTGCACTACAGGAAGACAGATATAAGAAAAAAGAGCATGTATTAATAACAACACATGGATACAATACAAAGTTAAAATTCTGAACTGAAATAGCATTCAAGTTCCTTAGTTTTGAAAGTATATTCACATATCTCATGGAAAATGTTACGCAACACACCTAATCCACCATCAACATATTTCTACTAATTTTTCACAAAAATTATATTCGTGAGAAAAACATAAAGGATATGGAAATAAGGATGTGGTGATGCATCCATTCAATGACCTATATACAGTATGCGTACAATGAGATGACTGGAAAACTGCAACGACTTCTATACAAGACAAGTGAAGAAAGTTGTTCAACATTGTTAAGAGGGGTATAAAAAAGGTCACAGGGAGAAGACCAGTAAGGATGTTAACACCTCAAATGAGAATTGGGCCCAAATAAACAATTGGCTAATCAGTTGCGCAGGCCCATTAGATGGAGAGTGATGTTCTCAAAACATAGGAAAGAAGAGGGAAATAATAAGGCATGGCAGGGGTGAGGGTGAGCATAGGAGAGGGAAGGGTATTTAGAATCTTTTCTGCTAAAAACAATTTGGTTTGGCTTCAGAGAGTCATATCTTATCTAGGAGGAGCTTTGCTCTGGGCAGTAGGAGTACCGTTCAACTGTAATTTTCCTTTTTCGTAAATAATATATTCCATTTATTAAGTGTTGCTGTGTTATTTTCTCAGTTAGGTTCTGGGTTCCTAACAGGATATATTGTAAATGGGGCATCATGAATATACCATGCAAGATCGAGCATAACGACGTAATAGAATCCATCCATTAAGATATACATACGAATAGACTCTACTCAAATGACTCTCCCTTGGCAAGTACCTCTGACTGAAGGTTATGCTTTTCCTAGAGAATGCTGCAGTATAGGGAATGAAAGAAAAACTGTGCTATGGATGTAGGTATTATGGGGTACCAAAGTCCTACGATGAGTAGTATGTCAATGTGATGCTCGGTGTAGTATTTAAGTGGTTTGGTTTTTTCCCCACTGATAACTAGCTTTTAAAGAAAGATTTCCCAAGCGCTCGAATGCATGTCAAAATGCAACCTTGTATTTATTTTTCTACCTATTTGATTTGTTGATTAATGAGATTAAAATAAAAAGTAGTTTTGCTAAAATAACTGTTTTTTGCAAGGAAAAAAAACAACTACAATTACAAAACCCAACAGAAAACAAACAAAGGAAACAGTTAGTGGTATGTCATACCTTGAGCAGTTGGTCAGCATGGCAAGGTAACTGATCAACAAGGTGTCATTGTATTCCTGCAAGGGAAAGAAGATATTGTTTTATGCTATATCTTACTGTGATAATAAGCCCACAATCCAGCACAGATACCATAGTGAAGCAACATGAATCTTCACAGAAAAACATTATCGTAATAGCAATAATCTCCAACGTTTCATAGTGGGAATAGTCCTTATATTTATTTGTATTGGTGTTATAGAGACCACTCAAGGTAAGAAAATCAGAGAGTATTATTAATTACTGAAAATAGGAACTAATACAGAAACACATCAAACCAATCTCAGAGCCAAGCTCAGAGAGAAGATGTTTAACGCTTGTCTGTGTAGCCGAAAACTACGAAGTACCAATACGAATAACTGATTGCCCCCTCATTGGCTCAGTCCACTCTCCTCATATCAATCCCAGTACACATTTCATTTTCTAAACTCTAACAAGTATTAATATCCATCATAGTTCATGTCATGATATATATGATTTTGCGCACAAAAACTCAAATAAACTAAGCACGGTAACCGTACAGAAATAAAAATTAAGCTTATCAATGCCCCCTTCCCGCTACTTGCAAAGGTTATAGTCCCCAAACCAAAAACAGAAAGGTCGTAGCTATAGTGAAATTTTCAAAATCAAACACTCACCATCAAGAAATCATCTTGAAATTTCCCAGATTCAATAGCAGGCAATCTTCTCAGGAGACTCGACACTTGCCTTAATAGTGAATTCTCACAAGGAACATCACCTGTTTTTAAACAATAAGGTTCAAATGGTATTACTTCAGGTAGATACGATATAGGTAGGCTATGTATAATATAGGGTTGAAGCACGAAAAGGAAATATTATTCACAGAATCAATGGGCATTATTGGTCTATTACTATGTTTTAAAACTGATTTTTGAAATATGAATGTAAGTATTAAAAGTCCTTCTTGCAATAACAGAAAACTAGTTGAAACTGTCACTAATGTATTTATTCTAACTTTTATTTATCTAACTCTTTAAACACTATTGGTAAAGTATTAGCAACTCAAAAGGCCCAACAAGTATTTATTTTTTTTTAAAGGAAAAAGGCCTGACAAGTTCAGATATCAAATAATATGTTTTTATACAGCTGGAATAAACAACAAAAAAATTATCATCATTAAATGCTAGTTTTGCAGAGACATGATACCCTCGTACCTTTTTCCATAGCAAGAAGATAGTGATGTAGCACCTTTATTCTACTATGAAGCATTTTGATGGCGCTGTGTATACCAGTAAGGTTAGCAGCCACTGCCAAAAGAAAAAACGGAATAATTAGACATAAGTATAACTAAAAAAAAAAAAAACAGGTAAGAGACAGCTTAGGTACATGCATCTTGAAAGCCTTTGGCTCTAATGAAAACCAAATTTCAGTAAGACTTAGGTGTTTCTCTATTCCTTTCAATTTCAATAACTTACGATTTCAGCCGCTTTCCTTGCTGAAACTCTTATGACGCTCAGAGCACAATGGGCGGAAATGGCGGGGAAGCCAGAAATAACAGAAAAGAAGATGGGTCTATGTTAGGATATAGAATACCAAAAGAAGGCAACCCAATTTCATAATATAAATCATGCACGGGTTGTTAGAACCCTAAAGCAAAAAAGACTCGCCTCTTCAGCTGTCTATAGTCTATATTTAATCAGACGCTTCCATTTTCACTCAAGTATTTCCTCTTCCATCTCTGGTTACCTCTTTTCGCGGGAAATCTTCCCTTTTAGGTGAACAAACATTTTTTTCCTAATTTCTTTCTGTTATCACGCCTCTCTGATATCTCTCCATCCCTTTTCATTTTCTCATATTCAATCCTTCCCTCTCTGTTTTCTGTTTATATTCTGTCCATTTCATCTCTTACAATTTTTCCTGGTTATTAGTATTTTGTCAGGTTTGCTATTAATATGTAGTTACTTGAGCTTAATAGTTTACTTTCTAGTGAATTTACATTATGCAACTTATGACATCGACTATTAAGTTTTTATATATATTATGATTATGATATTTTAAGTTTAATCTTGACATATATCTAACTACTTTTATTACATTTTAGAGTCCTTTTTTTAACTGTGTATTTTTATCATAATCGCTATGCTTTCACTACATTTTCATGGATGATTTTTCGCTTGATGCATATATGCTTTCACCACATTTTCATGGAAGATTTTTCGCTTGATATACCGATATACCATCCCCATTAAAAACATTCAGATTAGACAACAATGCATGTTGAACATTGAGTGCCCAACACAACTCTCACCTTTTAACCAGATTTGTGACAAGCGATGTAAAGTTCAATATAAGAATATAATTTATCCAGATTTTTGACAAGCTATGTGAAGTTCAATATAAGAATATAATTAAGTGACATAATTACATAACCATAAAAACAAAAACCACAATTGTTTCCCTTCTCCAAAAATAAACTTAACGATAGATAATAAGACTGTAATGGAAAGAAGAGACAAGAAAACCACGCACATTGTGTAGCTGCCGAACCACCATCAGACGGCTTAAGATGAGCAACATGATCAACTGAGATCCGTTCTGCTTCAACAGTCTTCAGCAAAGCAAGAAGAAGGAAGGGGGAGCCAAATCAATAATTTATTGAGGTACAAAGGCTTCATATATGGAAAAAGGACAACAGCAGTTATAAAAGCCTAACCTCAATAGTATAGCTTGAGCGGACAAAGATAAGCTGTGGAATCCCATCTATGACATGCAGTTCTGAAGTTGCAACAGCAAGCACCAGCAATAACACAGAATTACTCTCAGCACAACAAGCAGGAAAAATGACAGCCAAAACATTGGGCAAAATACATAAAACAAACCAAAATAGGGTTCTGCCACCTTAAGAGTACAGGCCAGAAAGATTAAATGCAAACTTAAACAGAAATCAATTAGAAATTAGTCTACAGCAAAGCAGCCTTTGCTTCAAATGGAAGCCTCTGTTTCACATGCTCCAGCCTTTCTATAAAAAATTCCAACCTCAGTTTTATGTGTCACACTGCTACGTTCTCTATTTTGGATATGTAAAGGGATGGTCTATTTTTATCCTTGTTAAGGACTCATCCATCAATATATTGAACTTCCATCCCTTTCTCCAATAAAATTTATTCTTTTATGAAAAAAAATTATAGAATAGAAATATAATTCAAGTAGCTAAAGCTCTTTCCTTTTTGAAGTTTTTTTACTATTGCAAGTTGCATCAGTGGTTGAGAGGAAGATCACACATGGTTGGCACTAAATAACACAATGATGAAGATTGCATACCACTTTCAAATATACTGACGGGGAGATCCTTCTGAGAGTGATTGATTGCAGGGTTCAGAAGAACATAAACCGGACTTTCATTGATATCCATCAACTGTTGCAGCAGAGTTTTGGATGGAATAAGGAATTAAAGTAGCTTGAAGAGAATTTGAAATGAACAAAAGCACAGCAATATAAATACATGTCTGAGTTCTTTCAGAAAAAACAAAAATACATGTCTGAGTCTAAATCTAATGATAGACCATATTTAAATCTTCCTCAAAAGTTTGGCCTACAATTTTCATTATCTCTCTATACCTCTGATAGGTTAGTTATGTGAGAGGAGTGTTAAGTTGGTGAGTCAGTTAGTTATGCTGAGTTAGTTGGTCAGTTGGTTAGTTAGGCTAAGTTAGATTATAGAAATAATAATTAATAAGGCAAGTTGGTTTCTATCACTCTGACTAGTAATAATGATAATAAGAAGAAGAACTATGGTAGTAACAGACTCTCCTATTGGTCGAAACTCATATGGGTTCACTAAATTTATGTGGGACTCACATGAATTAGTAAAAATTAGGTCAATTTCAACCAATAGGAGTGTGTTGCTAGCACTCCCATAATAGTAATGGTAAAAGGGAGCTTAATGAATTGAAAAGAAGAACTATGGTAGTAACAGACTCTCCTATTGGTCGAAACTCATATGGGTTCACTAAATTTATGTGGAACTCACATGAATTAGTGGAACTTAGGTCAATTTCAACCAATAGGATTGTGTTGCTAGCACTCCCATAATAGTAATAGTTAAAAGGGAGCTTAATGAAATTTATAATAATACAAAGGAAGATTTGATAATACATCATTACAGGTGAACTGCAGAACAATAATGTCAGTAGCTAAGATAAATAAGCTAATCTCTTGGCCAGGGTATGTAATTGCAAAATTCAAATAACTCCAGTTAACCAACGCCCCATTTGTCAATTTTAATTTTAGTAAACAACTTAGCATTAGCAGAATAAATATCACAGTGCACATGCACCACAACGCGTCAAAACCCAAAACAATATTCATCTAATCCAGACTAACACAACGAAGCAGAATGATGCCAATGGAATTTGCAAGAACCTTAACCTACAATTTTAACCCCACAATTGGCAGCTTCAAAATCAAAATACCAACCCAAAGCTTCAAACCAAAAACAAAGACTCTCTCAACTACCAATACGACAAAATTAGCAAGAAATACAAAACAAAAACAATATACAACAACGTTCCTCAATGCAAAAAACTGCAAACTATAAACAGAAGTACAGGTTCCAGTGCCAAAAAATAGAAAACAATCACAATTGTGGTTAAATTAAGACACAGAACAACAATAAAGCAAACTCACAGCTTTGTGAATATGCATATCAGATTCCTCTGCATCGCTTCCAGTTGAATACCATCCCAATATGTAGAAGTGTGGAAAAACCTTCTTATCTGAAAAAATCACCTTAAATTTCAGAAACTAAACTTGCATAAATAAATAAATAAATAAAACAATTAATCAAACAACCCCCAAACCTATGAAACACTGACAAACATCAGACATGGCATTGACACTGACACTTAGACACTCGTAGTGATTTAAGAAATTGACAATTTAATGTAATGACATGTGTTGGTGTCGTGTCGGTAATGGTAGGTGTTAGACACGCGTCTTTCATCAGAAGTGTCAATGCTAAAAGCCCAAACTCAATATTATAAGAAAAATAAAAAACAATTTATCAAAGAACCCCCAAACCTATGAAGCACCGACACGGATACCAGCACCGGACATGACAATGGACATTGACAAAACTAAACGTAATCACATGTGTAGGTGTAGCGTGTCAGTGTAATATGTCGGATAGGGGCACATCTCCAATTAAAAGTGTTGGTGCTACATAGCCCTAAACTCAAATTTATAAGATAAATTTCATATTAAAACCCTAATTGAAAAAAAAAATCAAATTAAACTAAGCGTAAAATAATTAGAGAAAATAAGAGGGAGAAGAAAAAGGAATACTGAACAGAGTTCTTGCTTCTTCTCAAGGAAAGGACGATCAAGCGAATGAGTAGAAGGATCATAGAGAAGTTCAAAGCTATTGAAGATTTCAACGGTGCGACCTTTCTGAACACCGATGACACAGCCAAAGACACGTGGCGGTGGAAGAGAAGAAACGACACCGTCACCGCCATTGTTGGTTGCGTTGTTGTGAGGAGCGTGTGTAGGGTTCATCTGAGACTTAACCCTAGTGTAGTGATCGGAGATGTTAACGATCACAAGTGGGTGGAGCTTGAATGTTAATCCACTGCTCGATGAAGAAGCCATCGTTGAACGTGGAGAGGGATTGAGAGAGATTAAGAGAGATTGTGATGAAGATTTGGGGGTTTTGGTTAGGGTTTTAAGTTTTAACGATTGAATTGAATCAGAAATTAGGGTTTCAGAAATTGGAGGAGAAGTGTGGCATTGTATGAGGGGGAGCGAATAACAATGTATGTATTTTTTTTCTTTTTCTTTTTTTTAAAACTATTTTTTTTAAGAAGTTTAAAACTATTTTTAATCTCACTCTTCTCTCTTTTAATGCATCCCATTTCTGAAAATATTTGTTCGGATTACATGATTTGAACACTTCTTATAAATTTTTGGATTATTCAATTTGATTAGTATTTAATTAGTTTTTTCATAACATAAAATATTGGCATACGTTATTAAAACGACGTGAACTTAAACAGTGGCATACATAAAACCTAAATTGTTTAGCTCTATGTTGATGTCATGTGAACTTGAAGGACCAGCTGAACCAAATTAACGGTCGTTTCAGCTACGTAGACACGCGAATGATGGACAATGTTGAGTATTATCGTTTTGTTAGTGGACTCGTATGGAAGTGTCTAGTTCACCCAGATGACGTGAAAATCATGTTCTATATATTTGATCAGCATATTTCAAAGGGATTAATCGAGTTAGATGATTCCTTGGTTAGATCTTTCCAAGATATTCAGAAAAGTTTGATTCAGTCCGGGACCTACAAAGAAATCATGGCTTGCATGGATAGACCGTATGAAGATTTAAATTTGACTGATCTATAATCTTATGTGTGTTTTAAAATGTTGTTTCATGTTGTTGAAATTGTTATGTTTAATGTATGATGTCGTTGTAGAATTTAAATTAATGCCAATTTTTTTTAAAATTCCATGTGTTTACGGTTTAGATTATATAATCTGAACTTTGTCAAATCTTTCAAACTTTAAGTTTCAACACATATTGGGACTGGTTCAGATTATATCATCCAAAATGTTGTGGAAATTATCTCGGATAATATAATCTAAATCATCGCATAATGTGCAATGTCGCATTACAAGCAAGGTTTTACGGTTTGTGACGTAATTTATGCTTCTTTTTTTTTATATTATTAATGTTTCATTTGAATTAGTTATAGTCTAGGAACATTTTTGTGACTATAAATAGTATAACATTCTTCAACATTTTCATTTGGTCTTCCCTTTTCATTCCTTCACTTTTCATATCATGGTTATTGTTGACTATTCATGCTAACCTCAAAATTGTTGTGCAATTTATGTGGAGATGGTATAATGGTCAACGGGGTGTTTCGTATCAACTATAGCAAGAATTGTGGGTTTTGTTAGTTTTTGGATTATATAATCTGAATATTCTAAAAAAGATGTTCGAATCATATAATATGAACATAAGTATTTTCGAAATATTGGAGAGCGCGTGAGAAGTGTGGAGAGTGAGAAAAGAAAATCCTTTTTTTTTGTTATTGCGCCACTGTGTACATTTTTCACAAAATTTTGTACCCGATCTAATAAAATAGATTGATTTATAAACAAAGAGACAGACACCACATAAAACTCAACACAAAAAATTTCTATCATGTTTTGTTGTTGTTGTCTTTGTCTCCAAACCGTCAATTGCTACACTAGACGTCAGGGTGCAACACCCATACACCCTAAGTAACTATCAATACGTTTTTCGATGCCTATTTAATAAATAAATAAAATATTTTGTAAGGGTTCCAAGATTTTGATGTTAGAATTTAGAGAAATACAAAGTGGTGCTCTAAAAAGTTGTTGTTCAACCTAGGAGACTAGCTATTCTTCCATGGTCACAACCTAGTACCACTACTACTACTACCACCACCACTACCACCAGTACGACCACTACCAACTTTGTAAAGTTATGGTTGTCCACTAAGTTATCAACAAAATGGTTGTTCAAATAACACACTCATTTGATTAATGTAGTTTCTCTCATTTATTAATTTATTTATTGACTCAAAGATAACTCATTTCATCCAAAATAATAAAGGAAATACAACTTGTTGCAGGAAAATAAAATGTACTAGTTTGTGGACCCGTGTCAAGCACGGGCTAGAATTTCGTCATACTTAAGGGAGATAATATTATGATTTATAAAGTATAAAGTGTCATTTAAACCCAACATTGGATAAAAGAGTGGAGGTCGAACCAAAATTAAGTGAAAAAACACATATACTTAAGCCTTAAAAATTTGGAAGATGATATATCATTTTCGCTTGCGTGGTTGGTCTTTCTTCAATGTGTTGATCCACAACCGTGTTGACTTCCCCAGAAGGCCCAACACTGGTATCATATCATGGTTCAACATTGTAGGGGAAAGGGAGTGGTTCTTGATAGTGGATCACGCACATTGAGAGTCTTACACTTAATGGAGAGATGTTAATATGTCAACTGTGATTTAAAATTTCAAATTGGATGCAACAGTATATGCATGCTCATAAAGATATTAGCGAAATGACTCATGTACCCAATGTTTTAAGACTTTAGATGATGATGTGATGTCAATCTCATTTGTGTGGTTACTCTTAGCCTAATATGATGTTACAGTCCAATGTACTCCCTCGCATTAGTCCCAACATTATGATGATTTATTTGGTTAGTTTTTAGGTATCATTAGTTTAATTATTTATCTTAAATTTTAGATTTTCGATATCATTCGCTTTCATGCAATTTTATTTTATTCAACCTCTATTATTTCAAATTCCGTCACTATTGATCTGTGGTTGGATTACATTCACAATGAAAAAATTTAGTTGTGTTATACTAAGTTGACAAAATACATGTTTATTATCCTTAAAAAAAATACATGTTTATTAGACATTTTAAATTGATGTAGCATTTTCTAAATGAGTCTAATATTTTGGTAGCTTAATTACCCAATAATCCCCAACTCCTTCAACAAATTCATAAAATTAATAGCAACTCACTATTCCATATACTCTCACAGGTAAAATACACACTCCTTAGACTCTTCCATTATCATTGATCTCATGTTCAAATTCATTTTTCATCTTCTTTCTTCTGGTCTTTTGGTCTTCACTTTTGGTTTTTGGTAAGATCTAACAATGAAAAAAATGCAGATGTGTTATGCTAAGTTGACAAAGTACATGCTCATTAGAAATTTTAAAAATGTGGCATAAGTGAAATTTTACTTGGTTAGATTTATGTCACCCCAATCTTTTATTTTTTCTCTTTCCATAAGTGAAATTGCGCTCTTATTTAAAAATGGATAATGTTGCTTCCAGTGAAAACATCACGACTTCCTCGTAACTTTTTGTCGTGTGAATGTAGAATCACATCATCCTTTTATCCCACCATTCATGTTTTGTGCTAGATAAGATCCAAAAATGGCAGTGAATTCAGGATAAATTTGTGAAATCATGTTTCGCTTGAAATAGCATTGCCCTTTAAAAATATATTAACATTAAATAGTAACTTTTTTGGGTTTCCCATAAATTCACTACGCCGGAAGAAATCATATTCAATGTGTGTTTGAAAGCACGTACTGTTTTAGATAATTATCACTTGATAAATGAAATGCAATTATAAATGTTAAAAATAAGAGAGATAAAATAAATTTGTGTTTGCTAAAATTTGCAACATAAAATAGTCCATCACAGTTTAGTCATAAACACTCACATATGTTTGTAGTCACATCAAGTACACCAAACACTATTGGAGTCAATATATATGTTGTGGTTGGACGTACGAATATATAAAACATTGTTGGACTTAATTTTTGCAACTTTAACATATCACTCCAAATCTCTTGCTCACCTTGAGCCCAAACAAAAAATAATAAAATAATATGTAATACTTAAATTATAGAAAATGGTAAGGAAAAATATTGAGCAAAATCACTAATATACTTCCGTTTAATTGTCTGGAAACACTACCGCTTTTCTATCATTTTGGTTTTATTTATTATTTTGTGTCGCCCGTCTATAACCTTTACCCCCATCACTACACACTACCTTTGACTAACACATGAAAAAACAGTGAACCTTGCATTTTTTTTTTGTGAAATTAAACTTGATCAGATGAGAATTGGTTAATCATATGAGAAAGAAACTCTTTCAACATCTTACTTGTTGTCTTTTGAGGCAAATTCCAAATTTGAAAAGACCCTTAATTGTAAAAAAGAATTTTGAAGAAATCAAATTTACGTGAAGGGCTTATCATTGTTAAAGGTACTATCATCTAAGAATATGAACTTGACACACAAATTAACATTATCTGGTAAATACAACTTCTTTCAGACCAACTTACACCGAATAAAAAGGAAATGCTAAAAAACGACTCTCTATCTTTTGACCATCCAATAACTATTTCTACAATGATATATTACAGGCTTAAGTGTACGTTTGACTCTCTATCTTTTCAAATGTTGCGATTTTGGTCCCCAAAAAATGACAAATTTAGTCCTTTATGTTTTATCCCCTTTGCAATATTAGTCCTTTTGTCTAATTTTGACTTATTCAACGTTGACATTAGTATATACAGTGAAGATATCACTAAAAACTTAAAGACAAAATACGTATCCAAATTCAATGCAAAATTAGTGTTAGACGTTTTTATTTGCATTCAATATGTTCAATGGGAAAAGGAAGAAAAGAATTGCATTGACTTGGACTACTTGTATAAAACATATTATTACCGAGAAAGAAATACATCACTAAAGCAATGGAGATATGAACAAATGAAAGCAATTAAAAATAAAAATTGAAAGAATTTAATGATTTTTTTAAAAAGAATTTAATGATAGAAAGCAAGATTATGCGTCACATGTACTTTTAACTCTCGCAAGTCAAATGTTTATTATAAAGATATAAATAATATATAGATTTTAAATACTAAACAAAATATTAAATTACGGTTAGAGAAAAGGATGAATCACATTTAATTTCTAAAGAATGGAACTACAACTAATTAGGTATAGTTTTGTTATTCATGGATTTATTTAAAAATATAGTGGAACAACTCAACAATGGTTTGAAAATAACACTGGCCTTCTGCACAAATTTTTTTCCCTCCCCTTTCTTTACAAATAGCAAATGATCATCAAAGCCTCTTAAACAATTTTTTCTTTAAGATCGACAATAAATAAATAGCAAATGATCAAGTTTATTTAATTATTAAATTTATTTTAAAATAAATAAACAAATATAAAAATATGATATGTCATTGAATTCTTAAAAGAGGTACATACTCAATCAAAGTTAAGGGATACTGAGTGTTCACCTTCAATTGGTAGCATATTTTCTAAACTAAATCCAAAACAAAATAACATATAAAAAAATCATTAGAATTTTCTAAAAAAAGAAAATCATTAGAGTTAATTGGTAGCATATCTCCTTCCTTTCTAGGTGTTGTTCGTCTGAAGACAACAATAAAAAAAATGTGAACAAATACAATTTTAATAGTGAATTTAATTTAAAAAAAAATCCATAAGCAACCCAATTTTCTACGCTTTTAGGAGACTACATTGTACTATCTGATGATATACTAAACCAACATTATATTGTCCCCGTGAGTTTAGCTTAGTTGGTAAGGACAATGCATAATATATGCAAGGTTCAGGAATCGAACCTAGACACCACCAAAAAAACCAACATTATATTGTAGAAGAAGAAGATCATTAGAAATCAATGGAGAAAAAAATTGTGCAAAAGCCATTCAAAGACAAAAGATCATGCACCTTCAATTATTTCATATCATTCACAATTTTTTATGCATTCAAAATAATCATGATTTGTCAAAAAAAAATAATCATGATTTTTTTCTTCTAAAAAATATATCAGCAATTTTTATAGCTAAGATAAAGTTGAATTGATTGCAACATAAATAATATCCATTTTTCATAACCACTGCCAAGTTGATTCGATCAACATGTTTATATACATTTGCTAAATTCAAAATTACGAAATTTTTAGTGCACATATGAAGTCATTTAGGAATAAATTAATACTGCTTCAAAAAAAGGAATAAATTAATACAATCAAGAAAAAAAACTGAGTCAAAGCTGGCAAAAATAAAAAAATTAAAGCATGGAATACTATTATCAAGGAAAATTCTATGGTGAAGTTATTCAATTGACTTTTTTGGTGAAGTTACCCTACATCCAATAATAATGCGCCACGTGTCATGTGTGCTGATTGTTGCATGATATATATTGTGTACCTGCTCAATATATTCCACCGTAGACTAGTTTTATTAGATTTTTGAAACCATCAAATTAAGCACCTTATTAGTGTTATTGTGTTCTTTCACACTATATTTATTTTCTTTCTCCTTT
>Ga0315913_1002458_pt1 | contig 21729 bp, 6 predicted proteins | sample MpolsnodulesMG_FD_207736 | JGI IMG/M metagenome (GOLD analysis project Ga0315913, IMG submission 207736) | Medicago polymorpha root nodule microbial communities from Los Angeles, California, United States - small nodules | ecosystem: Host-associated > Plants > Roots > Nodule | place: USA... | reverse complement strand
AGATTATTCTTGCAATTTATTGTTTATGTTTTGATTTAATTGTGATTGAAAAATACTCTTGAATCTAGGTTTAGAATAATCATCTATCAAACATAAATTCTAGACATGGAATTGATGTTTAGATAACTACTCTTTGTATCCGATCATAAAGCTTTTCTATCATTCAAGAGATTGAGAAATCATCGATTGAATGATAGGAACGACTCTTGGATCGTTTAATGGTGCGAGACATCGATGATTAAACGATACAATTGAAGTCACCATATTATTTGGACACGAATGATATTGACGAGGGATACGTGGTAATATCAAATGAAAGCTAGAATCCATCCATGATCATTAGGTTACGTGTGACGCTTGATTAAGAAACCCTAATCCTAACAAGCTTTACGCCCTATCAATCTCAAGTCTTAATTTTATAACGTAGATATTTAGGTTGTAAACAAACAAATAAATTACTCTATCAACTTAAAATGATAATCGATGTCGAACAATTCATGATATCGCACTAGTCCCTGAGGAGACGATACATAAATACTTACTTTTGATATACGTAAATATGCTACATCATTTGGCTTGTTTAACGGTGCATTACTGCTTATAGATTGGATGACATGCATCATCTATGCAAACTTGTCTTGTACTGATTTTTTTTTTTTGAATCGGCAAAATATTATTAACCAACAAGCTCGTGCAAGACGCACTAAAAGGTCGGGTGGAAAAAAAAAACAATTACAAGGGAAAATCGGTTGCCATAAAACACCGGCTTGAACAAAAACCCCTTAAAAAACCACCCAAAAAGCATAAAATAAAGCCACTAGCACCGTTAAGGAAAACCAGCAGACTCAGCAGCAGCTAAACCACCGACACGAAGCCTCAAACAATGATGCCGAAATATACTTGTCAAAAACACAAGCATACACCTGCCTCAAAGATGAAACCAGCAACCAACCAAGAAGTCTTCAACACACCAGCAGCGGCCAGGGCTAGCAGGCACCGATACAGCCTAGAAACAAAAACAAGCAAAACACCCTTAACCACCCTTAATCAATCACAATTTTTCAACGCGTTTTGTCTAATTACATCTGTTCAAATATTTGTTTTTGGAATAAAAAAAAATTAGGTAAGAATGACTCTAGATGCTAACCACAGTTAGAGCAAACTTCAAGGTTCAGCGAATTTTAACATATGTATTTATAAATCATACATCAAATCGGTATTTATGTTGATAAAGGAAGTTGAACTTATGAACTCACGCCCTTGCGGGGTATGTGTCAACTCTTTACCAATTGAGCCAGATTATTTTATAGGTATTGACAAGTTGTGATTAGTTGTCAATGCAGACATGTAGTGACAATGTATAATTTTTAATCTCTATTGTTTGGTTTTGGAAATCTATTTTGAATTTAATCGATATGCATCGATAATGTAGATATTTTGTACGTTTTTCATCAATCATAATCGTTAGATCTTTATTTTATTTTTTTAAGATTTGTGATTTGTTGGTGATAAAGTGCATCAACGTTACTCCCGTTTATCTTATAAATTAAGGTTTGGATTTACTCTATGCTTTCGCCTCATCAAGAGAATGGAGGGGATTGTAGAGTTTGAGACGATCTAAAGATTGGTAAGTTTTTTGTTTCCTCAACTTATAAACTCTTGAACAACTTTAATGCAGATAATATGGACTTGGTGCGAACTAAGACTTGGAGGCTTCATACTCCATAGAGGGTCATAAGTTTTGTTTGGCTTGCTTACCATGATTGATTTGACAACTTTGCGTAAGAGCAAGATGTTTATAAGGAACCCCTGGTGTCCGAATTGTGTAGATGAAGTTGAAAGCTCGATTCATATTATTCGTGACTGTCATTTCGGCAAGGGTTGTTTAGTGTGTTCTTGTTCGTCCAATTTGGCGAGATAAATTTTTTCATGTAAACTTTAAGGTGTGGGTTGCATGGAATGTTTGTGGGATGTTTGGGCAAGTTTCTCGTATGAACTTTAGGGTGTGGGTTGCTTGTTCGTCCTACACAACCCTTAAGTCAAGGCCGGTAGAGCACAATCGCTCTAAGAGTTGTGAGTACATGTCACGTAACTCTTCCCTTATGACGATGTACTCATTACAAGGTACCATGCACCTATACCTTCTCTTTCCAAAATTTGTCCTCCCTCTGGCAAATGAACCATAATTTGATGAACCCTATCTTCATGAAGTTATACACATAAGATGTGTGTGTGTATCGCAACCTCCGTGCCACATCGAGTATTTAACAGGCACACAAGCTTTTTTTTCTAACAAAATATGGTTGAAAAACTAACAACGTAAATGTTTATGAACTTAAATGACTAGCTTGATATTAAAAAAAAAACTTACGGAAATGTTAAAGAGCGTCCTTAAGACACTTACTAAAGAAACAAATTTAAAAAACCTCTCATGAAAAGCGGTGTATTCAATCTTAACTCAACTTTTTGAAAGTTCGAAATTTGTTATTTCCAATACAAAATTTTCACTTTTCCTTTTCTTAACCAACATTCTTAGGTCATTTGTTAGAATGACTCAGACTCTTATAAGACTGTCTTGTTATAGACATCTAACAGATACGATGTCACAGTTAACATGACCCAAAACTTACGGGACTAACTTTTTTCGAAATGAATTGACATTGTATGTAGGACATTATGACCTATTAATTAATTAATAATTTTTTAAAGAAAAAACCTTCATGTTTGCTTTTGCCTAATTTTCATTTGGGCCACCACACTCAAAGAAAAGCCCAAAACAAGGCACAATGTCATAAACATTACAAACCTAAATGAAACGATGTCGTCACAATACCTTAACCTAACCTTCTTATTCCATCCTTACCTAAAAAACTCACAAAAGCATATTCCATGCGCCACCACTCCCCAACGTTCACATTAGGGTATTTTCGGAAATCCAAATTCGGCAAGGACACTTTCGGAACATAAAAATATCTGAGACCCTATAAAAACATTGTAACCCTAGTTTTTTTCATTCTCACTCATTTCTTTCACTCTCAAATATCACTCAGTCTCTCTCTGCGGCTGAGAATTCCCAACCCTAGATTTCGATTCAGCTGAGGTAACACCAATCTCTGATTCTTTTTCTTTGATTCGATCTATGTTTCTTTGTTGTTCAATTGTATGAATCATATGAATCTATTTGATAATTTTTGTTCGGTTAATTTGCATGTTTTTATGTCTTGATTTTGTTTATTGTTTGTTTTAATTATGAATAAATCGATTTATGATTGTATTAATGGATTTGTTTTAGCTAATTTTGAATTTATTTAGATTTTGTTTATTGTTTGTGAAATTTTAATTATGAATGAATCGATTCATTTTTGTAATATTTGATTAATTCTAGCTGAATAAACCGATTGTTAATCTGAAATTATAGATCTGTTGATTTTGTTGTTGAAATGATTTAATTTGATCTGAAAAGTTATGAGCTTTTGATGTTTTTATTGTTTAATTATGGATCTGTTAATATGATACTGTGATCTTAACTGGGTTTCGTTTATTTGATTAAAAGGGTCTTCAAATTTTTAAACTGGGGTTTGTTTGCTGATGTAAAAATGTCATTTTTTTTTTATCTAATAACATGAGTTTTTCATAATTGGATCTAGGTTATGTATGCTGAAAGTCTGTTCTGGATTTTGATTCATGAGTACTTGTTTGTTATTCTGTTTAATTGATTACATTTGGCGTATGGTTCTTATGTTCTTGGATTTGGTATGATTAGATCTTTTGTGGTTGAGCTGATTTTAAATTTCATGTTAATTATTGATAAGCTGAGTTGGATTCTTGCTTGTCTCTTTCAATTATTATCATGTAGCTTATTACACAATTAATTTGTAGTTTGGTTAGCATGATTTGTTTATTATATATGAGATAATTTATGAATTAGCATGATTATGGCTTGAAACTGTTTGCGGTTCAATTATTTTAGTGAACATGTGTTCTGAGTTTTGAAACTTTGTTGAATTGATTTTCATTTGTTATGCTTGTTTATTACTGTTGATTTCTGACTTGTGTTGTTATTTTGTGAATTGCAGTTAAGACAACATGGGAAAAGAAAAGATTCATATCAACATTGTCGTCATTGGACATGTCGACTCTGGAAAATCAACAACAACTGGTCACTTGATCTACAAGCTAGGAGGTATTGACAAGCGTGTGATCGAGAGATTCGAGAAGGAAGCTGCTGAGATGAACAAGCGTTCATTCAAGTATGCATGGGTTCTTGACAAACTTAAGGCTGAGCGTGAAAGAGGAATTACCATCGATATTGCCTTGTGGAAGTTTGAGACCACTAAGTACTACTGCACAGTCATTGATGCTCCCGGACATCGTGATTTCATCAAGAACATGATTACTGGAACCTCCCAGGCTGATTGTGCTGTTCTTATCATTGACTCCACCACTGGTGGTTTTGAAGCTGGTATCTCTAAGGATGGACAGACCCGTGAGCATGCTCTTCTCGCTTTTACTCTTGGAGTGAAGCAGATGATCTGTTGTTGTAACAAGGTAAATTTCTAGTGCTAGATTTGTATGAACATTGTTATGTTATGAGTTTTATGTTGAGTTACAGATTCTGACTTTGGTTTCAATTTTTTGTTTCAGATGGATGCTACCACCCCTAAGTACTCAAAGGCTAGGTACGATGAAATTGTGAAGGAAGTTTCATCCTACTTGAAGAAGGTTGGTTACAACCCAGACAAAATCCCATTCGTTCCAATCTCTGGTTTTGAAGGTGACAACATGATTGAGAGGTCCACCAACCTTGACTGGTACAAGGGACCAACTCTCCTTGATGCTCTTGACCAGATCAACGAGCCCAAGAGACCCACAGACAAGCCCCTAAGGCTTCCATTGCAAGATGTTTACAAGATTGGTGGTATTGGAACTGTGCCAGTCGGACGTGTTGAGACAGGTATTGTGAAGCCCGGTATGGTTGTGACTTTTGGACCCACTGGTTTGACAACTGAAGTTAAGTCTGTTGAGATGCATCACGAGGCTCTCACTGAAGCTCTGCCAGGAGACAATGTCGGATTCAATGTTAAGAATGTTGCCGTGAAGGATCTCAAGCGTGGTTTCGTTGCATCCAACTCCAAGGATGACCCTGCCAAGGAAGCTGCCAACTTCACTTCCCAAGTCATCATCATGAACCACCCTGGACAGATTGGAAACGGATATGCTCCAGTGCTTGATTGCCACACCTCTCACATTGCTGTGAAGTTTGCTGAACTTGTTACCAAGATCGACAGGCGATCTGGTAAGGAGATTGAGAAGGAGCCCAAGTTCTTGAAGAATGGTGATGCTGGTATCATTAAGATGGTTCCCACCAAGCCCATGGTGGTTGAGACCTTTGCTGAATATCCTCCACTTGGACGTTTTGCTGTCAGGGACATGCGTCAAACTGTTGCTGTTGGTGTCATCAAGGCTGTGGAGAAGAAGGATCCCACTGGAGCCAAAGTCACCAAAGCTGCTGCCAAGAAGAAGTGATTTCACACCATGGTTGCTTCATAAGTTGTTCCTTTTTAATAGTTTGTTATCTTGTCCGTGTCTTAGTTTTTTGTTATTCCAGTTTTATTTTTCCAGTTTTAGAAACTTACAGAACTGGGTTCTTGATCGGCGATGGTACCGTTTTTGGTTTTAATTGTTAAGAGTCTTGAAAACTTGATTTTCAAAAGGCAGCCAAAAGGTTTTACAGCTTCATTTTGCTGCTGAGGAATGTTGTAATTGCATTTGATTTACAAGACAATTTTGTGATGTCAAACCTTTTGTTTATCTCTGTGGTTATGTTTTTGCATTTAATTCATAATATCTGTCTTTGATTGTGTTTGTGGTTCTTAGTTTGGTTGGTAGTTGATAGTGCCTGCAATTTTGCTTGGAAAGATTAGCTTTTTATGCATTTGTCGAGGTTGGTTTAGCCTGTTTGAACAGTAATTACACAGTTGATTAGTGAATTTCCAGAGGGTAATTCATGTGCAGCAGCATTTCTGCTTCTAAGAAATACTATTACATTTGCTGTTGCCAAACTAAAAAATTCTGATAGAAGCATGTATCATTGATATGTCATAGCCTTGTTCCATTTTGTGGACATTTTAATATTTTCTAGGGAGTTGGAGCTGTAAACTCAACTGTCATGATCCACTGTGTTTCTCACAATCCTTTGCTTCCATTTGTGAAACATCCTGCTTCCATGTTTGCTTAGGGTGTTCCTATCTATCATGGGATCCCTCTAATTGATTGGATTGAGATTGAGTAGTTTGTAGAATTATGTTATACAACTGTAGTCTTTGTTTATAACTACTTTTGGGTGGCTTTCTAGGGGAACGTGAGTGAAGAAATAGCACTAGTGTGCTTAATGTCAAATATTCATACTTTCCTGATACAATGTTCTTGATCAATGCGAAGACACTTCTAAAAAGCATTGATGTAGGTGCTCTAAGAATGTTCTTGATCAATGCGAAGACACTTCTAAAAAGCATTGATGTAGGTGCTCTAAGATCTCTTAAGTAAGGTCTCGAGTTCAATTTGTGATAGGAAAAACTTTTATAAAAAACCCCACTAAAATAGTTTGGTTGAAAGAGTTAATCACCGACAAGTTGGTTGATACTTCACACCAAATATCAACAAAAAAAACATACACCAAATATCAACAAAAAAAACATACAAATTGAAAATAAAGATAATTAAGAACTTTGGTGGTTACCCATTTGAGTAGGTATTTCAAAAACAAAACTTGAGTTCAAAATTTACTTACTACCTTGAGGTCATCTTGGTTAGGCTTACCATTTGTGAGGCAATCAAATCCACATGTTCAATTAAAGGATAGTCATTTGAAGCGTCATGGATTAGATAGGCAAATTTATTAAATTTTAAGAACCAACTCTGCATTCACATGTTCAAACTGACATTTGTTGGGACATTGATTCCCATCCTTGTTGTGCATAAAGAGATGTACTTGGCATTCCATACTTCTAGTTGGAAGGATCGTGCTAGTTTCCATCGGAAATTCTTGACAAAATTAGGCACATTTACATTCCAAATTGTCTTCCACGTCTTCCACGTCTTCCACATTCCTTGATTTCTAGATAAGGATGCTTAAGGATTAATTTTGGTTCGTTATGTGTCCAGTAACACTTTCTTCAATAAGTGGAAAAAATCACTCTTGTTACCATGTCATCACATATTCATGTGATTCATGTTATGTACTTGATTATTTAATCGCATACTCTTGTTTAATGTCTATTCAAAATTACTTTAGTGGAAACAAAATTACTTACTCTTCTCTACAAGTCATACCGGCTGCCTATTAGGGTTTGAACCCCGCTTTTTTTTTAAAAGAAAAGAGTTCCCACTTATGTGTGTGAGTTTTTAGTGGTTATTAATTATTGTCATTTCTTCTCTAAAAAAAAAATAATATTGTCATTTCGTCTATCTAAAAAAACATTACTCTTTTACTACTATTAAAATCTTTATTATTTTCTCGTCAAATTATAATTACTATCTTTAATAACTAGAAAAAGTCACTCTTGTTATGATGTCATCGCATATTCATGTGATTCGTGTTGTGTATTTGATCGACTATTTAATCGCATACTCTTGTTTAATGTCGTATTCAAAATTACTTTAGTGGAAACAAAATTACATTACTCTTGTCTGCAACTCATACTGGCTGCTTATTAACGTTTGAACCTTACTTTTTTTTTTTTTAAAGAAAAGGGATTGAATCCCACTTATGTGTGTGAGTTTTTAGTGGCTACTAATTATTGTCACTTTGTCTATTTTTTTTGAATGGCAAATATACATTTGTATGTATGTCTGTGTGTAGATAGATAGATAGATAAGAGATAATGTACATATACACCAAGAGGGCTGTCAAAAGACACCCCCGAAAACCACCAGAGGAGAAAGACCCCCAAGGGACATCCCAGCACCAAAAGAAGAAGATACAACAAAGAAAAAAACAAACAAACAGAAACAACCACCACTGGACCAAAACACATGCCTGATCAGAAACAGAAATGCAAAGGAACAACCTAAGAAGCCGGTCAGAAGGGGGGAGGCAGAAGCCCCCACCCAACCCCCCGGGAACCAAGAAAAACCACCACCAAAACCCTACCGGTGCCAACACAGGACAGGCTGCACTTCCCACTCGTGATAAGTGCAAGAACTAGCAGGGCACTTAGCCAAGAACCACTTTCGAGCCAAGAGCTTCACTCTATCCACCATAGCCTCCTCACAAAGATTGCCACTAGAGAAAATAAGATCGTTCTGGGACGCCCAATCATTTCATCGATCTAAAAAAACATTACTCTTTTACCACTGCTATTAAAATCTCTATGATTTTCTAGTTAAATTATAATTACTATACACATAGATACACTTAACTTTTCTTTCCTCTTTTAATAAATTAAACAAATCCAAAGTGATTTCAATAAATTAAAGTACATGAAGGGCGGGCCACGACCCACCAGAAATTTTTTTAAAAATTAATGAAAATATGTTCATTTTGCGATATTTTATCCAATTTTGCATCGGTTTTAGTTTTCATGATATCTAAGTTCCCGCAAAGTGGTGTAGTGGTCCACCCAAAAAAAATTAAAAATAAATTATAGGTACATTTTGGGAGACTTTAAACAATTTTTCAACGGTTTTAATTTTCGACAGTTTCAAAAGTGACATACGTGATTTTTGTCATGCTTATACTTGACCAGTTAGTGGAGGCTTATAAACCTTCAAATTTGCATAGGTTTCAAATTTCTACCATAAAAAAAAGTTTCATAATTCATAGTAGTTGTAAAATATGTAATTCATTTTTTTAAAGTATCCACCCTAAATTTTTTGTAAAACTCCGTCATTTCAACTTCGTGCATAATGATTATTACAGCTTGAATTTTGTGTTTATATATTATAGTTATTTCAGTGGCCTACCTAAACACTTTTTTCTAGCTCTGCCACCGAGTATGATCACGTGAAAATTGATAAGGGTGGGATACATTCATTTAGTTTCTCAAAAGTTTCCTCCGCTGTAAGATCATCTTATTCAAGAGTTGATTTGATTTGGTTTAGTTAGAATATATTTAAAAAATATGAAATTTATTAAAAAAATCAAAAATAAAATCAAACATTTGATTTTTATATTATTAAATAGGCACATAAGCTATAAAGAAAAATAATAATACATAATGATTAAAAAATACATTAGTAAAACATACCTTTTGAGATTACTAATATTGTGTGAATAAAAATATATAATCGTTTGGTCCGGTCTCTCATGATCAATTTTGAGTGACATGAAATTGATATCCAAAACTATAGATTTAATCTGTATGGTTTTAATCTAAACATGGAAAAAAAAATGCACCAACTTAATTGGTTTGGATTGAATCATTCAGGTTCGTATTATTATTGGTTTGGTTCTTACACTCCTAACTTTTGCATATTAAATGTAATCTTTCAACCAGAAATCAATTTTTGATTTGTCATATAGTGAGAGGTGAATTATTTAGTACTTTCACTTATTTTTTATTCCATACTACATAGTTGAGGGAAAAAAAGAAATTAAAAAACAAACTTGAGATTCAAATGTTTTAACATCAAGGACAATATGTATTTTCCCCCAATAAAATAGACCGGTTCTAAGAAAAAGTTATGACTCCAACCTGCTCCACACTCAAGACATACAAACACCTTGTCGCGAACAGCCACCGTGTTGCCATGCTTCGACGTGATAACGCCTCTATTGACTACCTAGTTGCAATTGAGGCTAAATATAAGTGAGACTTTTATTTGTCATTTTTAATAAATTCTCTTTTAAATTTTCAACTACATTAATGGTTTTTTTTTTTTTTTTTTTTTTTTTTTTTTTTTTTTTAAATTTTCTATCATTTAAAAGCTGTTGTTTTTGTAAAAAAAATACGTGGGTAAGTTAAAAATTCTACTACCATCATTTTTGAACTTGTTTTTTTTTTACGTCCCAACTCATGCTAAAAGTAAAAGATGGTTGCCCAATTGGCAAAACATCGATCGAAAGTTATGATCCGATCGATGTTTAAAAAAAACGATCGAAAGTTACAATCTAATTAGTTAAGGGGTCTTTGAGCAATTCAACGAGTATATTGAACAACCGTTATGCTAAAATACAAGCTAATTGGCCAACCAGTAGATCCGACCTAGTTTGAAAGGTTTGGGTACAACCTTCAACATGTTGTTCCCCACCTCTCAAAATTTTCCGTGCAAGTTTTACATCTTTGAGCATGTAGTTCCCCACCTCTCAACATTTTGTGCGTACGAGTTTTACAACTAAACTCTCTCATTTGGTCAAACAATTCAGTGACTAAAATTTTACTAAATGAGCTGTGCTCACGGAAACAACAACTAAACTCTTTCCAAAAGTAAATGTAAGAATATTTTTATGATACATGTGTAGAAGTAGGGATATATACCCAGTAACGCTTAGATAAGATGACATGAGTTTCTTCTAGCTTAACCAAAATCTTGAGTTTGAATCTAGCCTTAGACATGCAACAACGTTAAAACTCTTAGGAAGAAGTTGCCGCCCATTTAAGTTTCACAATGCTCAAAAGATTAGTCTCGAGTTTAAAAATAAAAATAAAAAAATGGGATATACTTTACCAAGTATAGATGATGTATTTCATTTGGGCCATACTCCAAGGAAAGCCCAACCCATATCATCAATTTAGCAAACCTAAAACAAATCCAAGGGCTCTTTCGGAATATAAAAATATTCAGGTCACTATAAAATTCTTACAACCCTAATTTCTTCATTCTCTCACACTTCACTTGTTCCTTTATCACTCAGTCTCTGTCTGCGGCTGAGGATCCGAACGAGTAACAACCTTCCATTTCGTTTTAGCTGAGGTATCTTTCTTTGATTCCTTATCTCTTTGATTCGATCTATGTTTCTTTGTTGTTCAATTATATGAATTAAACGATACTTATTCATGATTTTGTTCGGTTCTCTTGTTTAATTTGCATGTTTTGATTTTGTTTCAAGTTTGAATTTTTTTTTATTGTTGTTCGTTTATTTGGTTAAAAGGGTCTTCGTTTTTATTGTTGGTTTGAGTTTTTGTTGTGATTATTTGTCAATCCTTCAATTATGGTCATGTTGTTCTTTGATATGTTGCAACATGATTTATTGTTTTTATTTTATGATTTCATGATGCTGTTAATTAATTGGATCTAATTGATATGATGTTAGTCTTATATGTATTTTGTAACATGATTTATTATTTTTCATTAATGATTTTACGATGATTTTTGAAATTGGATCTAGTTGATATGTTTAATAACAACGTTGTATGTTGGATTTGTTTTGTTGTTAATGATTTGGTTAAACTGTTATTATATCTTTATTGGTTAAGCTAATTTTGAATATGATGATTTGGTTAATCTGTTTGATTAGATCTTAACTGGTAAAGCTGAGTTTTTTTTTTCTTGAATAAATTGGTTAAGCTGATTTTGAACTTGATGATTTGGTTAATCTGTTTGTTTAGATCTTAATTGGTTAAGCTGATTTTTGTGAAACATCTTAATTGGTGAAGTTCAATATCAGCTTAACCATGTAAGATCTAATTAATCAGAACCAATTATATTGGATATGATTTGTTGCTCTTCTATTAGATTGGTTCATCAAGGGTAGGGCTTTTTAACTGGATCTTATTTGTTGAACTGTTTTTGTTAGGGTTTGAGCTTGATGTGATAAATTTCTGAGCTTGATGTTGTTAACTTCTAAGCTTGATGTTGTTAGGTTTTGAGCTTGATGTGTTAAACTGATTTTGAGATTGATGTTGTTAACTTTTGAGCTTGATGTTGTTAACCATTGATGCATTATTCTGCCCAATTAAGGTCTTTGTTTTTGTTTTGATTAGATCTTATTTTCTTGGATCTGGTTTGTTGTTTGCTTAATGGTTCAATGAATTATTATTATTTGTGTTATGAACATGAGTTCTGGCTTTTGAATTGATATATGTTCTGACTGGAGTAATTTTGTGAATTGCAGTTTTAAGACAACATGGGTAAAGAAAAGATTCATATCAACATTGTCGTCATTGGACATGTCGACTCTGGAAAATCAACAACAACTGGTCACTTGATCTACAAGCTAGGAGGTATTGACAAGCGTGTGATTGAGAGATTCGAGAAGGAAGCTGCTGAAATGAACAAGCGTTCATTCAAGTACGCATGGGTTCTTGACAAGCTTAAGGCTGAGCGTGAAAGAGGAATTACCATCGATATTGCCTTGTGGAAGTTTGAGACCACCAAGTACTACTGCACAGTCATTGATGCTCCCGGACATCGTGATTTCATCAAGAACATGATTACTGGAACCTCCCAGGCTGATTGTGCTGTCCTTATCATTGACTCCACCACTGGTGGTTTTGAAGCTGGTATCTCTAAGGATGGACAGACCCGTGAGCACGCTCTTCTTGCATTTACTCTTGGAGTGAAGCAGATGATCTGTTGTTGTAACAAGGTAAATTTCATAGATCTTTTTACATGTAAAATTGCAATAATTTGTTATTGAAAATGCTGAGTTGCAGGTTGTGAAATTTGTTACAGTCTGTTAAGTAACATTATTATAATATTATAGAAGTTATTTGTTATGTTTATTTGTTGATTCTGACTTTGGTATGTAGATATTGATTTTGGTACCGTCTCTTATGTTTGCACATTATTTTAATTTATTTGTTATATTGAGTTGTAGATTCTGACTTTGGTTTCAATATTTTGTTTCAGATGGATGCTACCACCCCCAAGTACTCAAAGGCTAGGTACGATGAAATCGTGAAGGAAGTTTCTTCCTACTTGAAGAAGGTTGGTTACAACCCAGACAAAATCCCCTTCGTTCCAATCTCTGGTTTTGAAGGTGACAACATGATTGAGAGGTCCACCAACCTTGACTGGTACAAGGGACCAACTCTCCTTGAGGCTCTTGACCAGATCAACGAGCCCAAGAGACCCACAGACAAGCCCCTCAGGCTTCCATTGCAAGATGTTTACAAGATTGGTGGTATTGGAACTGTGCCTGTCGGACGTGTGGAAACCGGTATTGTGAAGCCCGGTATGGTTGTGACTTTTGGACCCACTGGTTTGACAACTGAAGTTAAGTCTGTTGAGATGCACCACGAGGCTCTCACTGAAGCTCTGCCAGGAGACAATGTCGGATTCAATGTTAAGAATGTTGCCGTGAAGGATCTCAAGCGTGGTTTTGTTGCATCCAACTCCAAGGATGACCCTGCCAAGGAAGCTGCCAACTTCACTTCCCAAGTCATCATCATGAACCACCCTGGACAGATTGGAAATGGATATGCACCAGTGCTTGATTGCCACACCTCTCACATTGCTGTGAAGTTTGCTGAACTTGTTACCAAGATCGACAGGCGATCTGGTAAGGAGATTGAGAAGGAGCCCAAGTTCTTGAAGAATGGTGATGCTGGTATCATTAAGATGGTTCCCACCAAGCCCATGGTTGTTGAGACCTTCGCTGAATATCCTCCTCTTGGACGTTTTGCTGTCAGGGACATGCGTCAAACTGTTGCTGTTGGTGTCATCAAGGCTGTGGAGAAGAAGGATCCCACCGGAGCCAAGGTCACCAAGGCTGCTGCCAAAAAGAAGTGATGTCAGAACATGGTTGCTGCACAAGCTGTTCTTTATAGTAGTTTATCATTTCAGAGTCTTAGTTCATTTCTTTTCCAGTTTTATTTTCAAGTTTTTGTCGATTTCATGCAGCTAAACTTACAGAACTGGGTTCTTGATCGGCGATGGTCAATTTTGTTGTCTGTTTGATTTTGATGGTACTGTTATTTTGGTTTTTATCAAGAGTCTTTGAGAACTTCATTTTCTATAGGCAGCTATATAAAGTTTATAGCTTCATTTTGCTGCTGATGGATGATTTCTCTGCATTTAAATATTAAGACAATTTTGTCAACCCTGTTTCTGTGGTTCATTTTTATAATCTGGTTTTATTATTTTTATCTCTATGAATGAGCTGTTGCTGTGAGTGATGGTTATTGATCATGATTGATAGTGCTTGCATTTTGGCTTGGAAGAATTATAATTTATCAAGTTGGAATTTTTCATTACAAATTAAATGATCTTGTCAGGTTATTTTTGTAAAGTTGAATCGTGTTCAATTTAATTGCCTATACTGATGCTATGAGTTTTGTAAGAGCTAAAGTTTCTTCATTTTCAAATTCAATGCAACAGCTTTCATTTTCAAATTCAATGCCATATCTTTTCGTTGTTGTGATTTGTGATTTGTATTTTGTATTTGATTATTATTAGATATCAATTTTCTTGTTGTGAATTATATTCTTGAATTTTAAAAAATCGTAGGTCAATTTAAAACGTACATGTTTTTTATCTGTTCTCAACTCCATTGATGTTTCTACTCTGTTGTTGAATCCCTAGTTCTCTCAATTCCATTTCTTCCTTCTTTTGCTGAGTCGAACAAATCTCAAGTGATTTATTATACTTTGATCAAATGAAAACTGACAAGTTTGTACACCATTTAGTTTTTATTCTACATTGCTTTAGTGATTTATTACTGTTTTATGTTGTGACTTCAAAACTAAGAAAATAACTTTTAGTTATGGTTGATATTATAACTTTTTATTCTACACCCTCTTCTCCTAGAATCCTTCCATCCTTTTCACCCACTACGGTTTGTTTTTGTTTTCTATCTTCCACTACCAAAAGAATATGGGCAATTTAGTCCTTAAAGCTTGATACAAGATGGCATGTTCACAGTGAGAACTCCAATTCCATGACGTTAAAAGGAAGAATTTTAAGGTCAGAGACTATTTTGACTAAACTAAGTTCACAATCAGTGACTATTTTGTAATTTTGCTACATTGATGGATTATTATGCATACACGTTACACATCCGGTGACAAAAATGACTATTTACCCATATTTCTTTTGTTAGCCTTCTTGGTCACATTTATGTTTATGAGATTTTTGTTTTTGTTTTTCATTTAATCATATTTTTTCTGCGGTTTTTCAATTTGGTTGAACGGTGCCAACTTAGTTGACATGATTTACCCTCTCTGATGCTACTTGCTTTTGTTTAAAAAAAAAAAAATCAAATTTAGTCCTTAAAACTATAAATTATTAATTTTAAATTTATTTTGATCATATTAGTTTTTCTTGACAAAGACTTTTAACTTCTTAAATTCTGTAATCATATTAATCTTTTTGTATTAGTGAATGTAGTACATGAAATTGTCTTTTAGATACCTTTTCACAAGGAGTGCTGACCACGAAATACGTACCACTCTTTATAATACGAGACATGATGATAAATCCATCCATGATTCATCATGGAGTACAAAGTCAAAAACAAAAGCTTCTATAACTAGCAACCAATAACAAAAGAATGTTGAGTTACCCTAAAAAAAGAAAAAGAATGTTGAATTAATTGTTTTTTGAAGGAAGAATGTTGAATTAATTAATCATTTATATATGTAGAGAGAACATTATGTTTTGATTTTTTAATTACATAGACAGCCGAAGTCAAAAAAATAAGACAGGCTAACATCAATATCAACCAAAAGAGAGAACTGAGTCGAACAAGTCTCATAATAAACAACATTGACATTCAAATATCCGAAGTTTTCCAAGATATCATCACACTGATTGACTTCACAGTAAGAGTGATGTACCACTACTTTCCACTCTATCCCAGGCAATCGATGAATATTCACAATCTAGCCGACTAAACGTTATTCTCCCGTCGTCCAACGTTGGACGTTCATACCAAATGTACTCCACCCTTCTTGTGTCTCCGGGGTTGAGTCCTTGGTTGATTTCATCCAGTTGATCCTTGAGAGCTTTTAACGTGACATTAATGTACCGAACCTTGAACATCTGAGGATTTCCACCGTTGAAGCGTATACAAACACTGAACGAATTGGTCATTGTTTCAAACATACACCATAAAAAATTAAACAATCAATGAAAAACTCATTCAAATATTTCATCAAACACTTGGAGTGCAAATTATACATAAACCCTAAAAATCATAACTATAACATAAAAATGCAAAAAATTTAACAAAATTTATCAACTTATATCAACTCTTAAAATGAATCAGATACTCTTACTTGTAAATCTACTCAAAAACTAAAATTAAAAATAAATAAATAGAAAACACCAAAATTTAAAATAACCCTAAAATTCAAAACTATAACATAAACATCATGCAAACATTTTAACAAAATTAATCAACTTACATCTACTCTAAAAATGAATTATAACATGTAAATCTACTCAAAAACTAAAATTATAAAAAAAACAATATTTACATCTACCTAAAACTAAAATTATAAAAAAAAGAAAAACATTTATAATAACTAAAATGTAAGTTAATAGCACTATGATTACTTACTTTTGATTTTGTTGAATAAATTTGGTTGGGATTTTTAGAGAGATTTTGAGAGTTTGGAGAAATTTTGAGAGATTGAGAGTAATAATGGATGAGAGAGCTTCTGTCTGGATTTGTATCAGGATCGCATCGTTAGTTAACTGCCGCCGGTTCTTTACGCATCGGCCATTAACTGCTGCCGAAACATTTCAGTCTTTTTGTGATGTTTTTCAGCCTTAACACATGTGTCAACAACAAATTTCAAAGCTCTTTATCCCTTCAAAACCACAAACAATGACACGCCATGGCCCACAAATAGTGATGGGAATAGGCCAGGCCGGCCTACTGCCTAGCCTACGACAGGCCAGGTCAGGCCATAATTTTTTCTTAAATAGAGAAGGCCTAGACTTTTTTAGAAGCCTATTTAGCTTAAAAGGTCAGGTCGGTGGCCATTCGAAAAGCCTCTTAGGCCTACTAGACCAACCTATTTAAGTAAATATGGATGATTTTATTTATTATTATATTATATTTTGTACTTTGAATTAAAATAAAAATATGTTAACTATTTTAGTAATTTAAGCTTATTAGTCTACATTAATTTTTTTGCATATTTATATGTATTATTATAAACTAGAATTGAAATCTAATACAATATATAGTCAAATTCCCTAAAAATTCATGTTGATTATCAAAAGAGAGTTTAATCTAATTGATATATTAGTTCGCTAGTCTATTTAAACTTAGATTACATTACTTATTTAAAGATGTTCATATGAAACAAATTTTTAAACAAGTTAGCAGGCCGTCAAACTTTCAGAAGGCCAGACTCAAGCTTAAAAAGTAAGCCTATGATAGGCCGCAGGCTAGGCTTAGACCTTCAAAAAAATTGACAAGCCAAATTCAGGCCTTGCAAAGCCTAACTCGGCCTAACTTATTCCCATCCCTACCCACAAACATTATGGTTCTTCAGAGACATAATTTGGAAAACTCATGTTCATACAATCCTACTAACATAATTGAAGAACAAAATTGTTATTTAAAGGCTTTGATCAACTAACTTAACATGTACCAAGACATTTTTCAATCGAAATCGTCTCCTCAAAGTAGAAAATATCATGCAATGTTAAAAGACAACACTTCATGTGGGGATACAACCAAATACGTAAAATGATAAATTATATTAATATTTTTATCAATAACCTTTAAATAAGTGGTAAGGTGATATATAATCGCTTTGACTAAGCTTACTGATATAGAGCTTGAGTTCCACCTCACCTCTCTGTCCAATCTTATTACATTTATTTTCACTTATTTCAGTAGTTCAATTTAATCTTTCTTGATTGCTAAAAAAAACTTTCTTTCAACAAAATAAATTTAAATTTAATGTATCATTAGGCGGTGTTGTTAACAAATCAAACACTTCATTTTAATTATTAATACACCTAAAGTGAAAAATGATTTGATAACATAGTTGCAAAATTTAATTGAAAAACTAAAATTCGCTCCTCATGTAGAAAACTAAAAAACATATATAAAAGTAATTAGAAAATTATTTTATAAAAATCGACCATTTATTAATAACATATTTGAGTTTCTTAAACAAGTGATCAGAGGGTTCGGTTCCTAACCCTCACGTTTGAACAAATTCTTCAAGTAATTAAATTCGATTGGAGGTTAAAACCCACTTATGCGTTCAACAGTTTCTCCAATGCAGATTGATCATCGTTGGACGGCGATGATAATTTTGTATCTATATCATAATAGGATAAAAAATGACATTTTAATATATAAATATCATTAATGGCACCCCCCTCCCACTACAACAACCAAAATCTAATGATAAAATACAACTAATATTGTATATAATGAAAACCTGGGGGATGCCGTGGCCACCGCCGGTACTGCTAGTGAAAGTTGTTTTATTTTTTATTTTTTTTAATAAAGAGAGGAAATGAAGGAAAAGGTAATATTAAAATATTCATTTCTATATTGCCTCTTACAAAAAAAATATTGCCTCAAATTTATCAAATATTACTCCATCCGTTCCATATTAAGTGACACAGTGATCCCATCACATATATCAATGCATAATTTTTATCTTTAATATCTTCAATTATCTATTAAAAAAAAATAAAAATTTGATATTTTAAAAATATTTATGAAGACAAATTCAACAAAATCTTATATGATACTTTTTATTTTTGTATATTAATAGAAAAACATGGTTAATGATTGTTAAGTCAATAGTCCACATTATGAGATAAGTTATCTAAATCTAATATAGGATGAAGAGAGTAATTTCTTGAAAAGTCTTGAGGTTCGCATCAAATATCTAATGAGAATTCAATATTTTGCAGTTATTTTTAAGAGAAATGATATTTGAACAACCATTTTTTAACAACTTTTGTGACAAATTTCTCTCTCATACTCACATTATGTTTTTACTTTCTCTCTCTATTATTTTGGTTATTGTGTCAATCCCTCATTTTCTTTCTAAAATTTGGTTGTCACAAAGGTTATCATATGAATAGATGTTCAAATAACACAACTCTATTTTTAAATCATAGTTACAAAGTAGACTTATGTTACAATACCATAATTCTCATTGAATGTTACTGTGAGTTCATCTCCATTAAAGTTTTAAATATATTTAAGTTATGTAAGTTATGGTTAAATGATATTGATGAGCTGGTGCCTACAAAAGACTCAGTTCACCTCTTCCTGTGAGTGTGATTACTATCATCAAGCACCAAAACTCTCCATTATCACAACATCTTTAATCTTCAACATGTTTATTTTCAGGATTAATTTTTTTTTTTTGGGTGCGCCAGCCAATGCAATAGTGCAACGCATAGGCGACACTCAAGAAACCCAATAGCAAACTATTGTGATGGCTTCTCCCCCTCAAAAAAGTAATTTAATATTGTGTGACCCATTGGACCACATATCAGATATTTTCAGGATTAAATTAAATCTATGATTGAAAGGTTTTAGCTCTATTATGAGCCTTTAATTCAACAGCTTCTCCAATTGCAAATAAACGGGTTAATAGTTTCTCCAATGCAAAATATTTTTCATCTAAGGTATTTATTATTCTATCCACACCTTGCTTTGTGTCATGCTACATACATTAACTTGATAATATTGCTTTGTGATACAAATATTAGCATGATTTAACTCCAATACCACACGATGCAGACCCTTCAAAACTTTAGAACAAAAAAATTAGGTGTTCCAACTCTAATACGACCATCATTGCCTATTCTTGTATTATACGCAATGGTATAACATGAACTTACCTCTACCACTTTGCTCCACATCTTATCCACCATCTCCTCATCTTCTCTAACTCCTCCACATAAACATATTGTTAGATTATCTCTTATCCGATGTGAGACTCTTTAACAACCACCAAACCAATCCAATCCAAGTGGATTTGACTCGAAAGCTTTAAAATAATTCCATTTCTTTTTGTCAAATAGTTTAGTATCTAAAAATTCATCTCTTAAAATAAATAAGTAGAATGTCTGGGATATAAACGCTATCATATACATATATCATTTTTTTTTTCTTCTTAACAAATGTGTTAGAATATTTGTTAACCTGCACAAGATAAATAAGTACGCTAAAAGTTGTGCTTTTGGGGTACCATTATTATTAAGATTAGAAAAGCTTTGTTAAAGTGTTTTACATTCTTTAACAAGCTTTGATATAATAGAGATAGACAACATAGGTTAATTGCATCACTGAGTCAAATTCATCTCATTTTCTTTTTGATTAATTAAATAAAAGATCTCTATAAATATATATAATTTCATTTTTAATTCCTAAAAAAAAATTACACTTTTTACTTTCTGTAAAATTTTCCATCACCACTTAGATTTGGCCCAACCAATCGTCAAATAAAATTTCATCTTTAAAGTGAATAAGTGAAAAATTCAGGTTTGAAATTCCAGTCTATACACATTATATAATGGATTGATTCTAACAATTGAGTTAGACTCACATGAACTACTTAGTCTAATTTTTAAATATGTTTTTTAATAGTTATTTTGTCCACAAGTTCTAACTCAACAAATGTCAAAATTATTTATTTGCTTTAGTGATTTTAGAAACTATGATGAATATGTTATTATTCAGCTAAAATATTTGGCGGGAAAACTAGAAAATATAATGAATGAATGAAAATAAAAAGAGAAAAGAAAATGAGAGCTGAAGAGACATATCAAAGAAAGGAAGCGCGTAACTCATTTCTGAACAGAAAAAGGAACGATCGAAGAAGAAACGAATAAATGAGAGATATTCTTCAATGCTGACGCAGACATCGATGATAACAATTACAAATGGTAGCAAATCAACACTTCAAATGATGTTATTAAACCTTTACCCCCTCCTATTCCTATTCCCACCTTCCCACTTCAAAGACAGTTAGAAGATAAAGTAATTTTTCTTCTTGAGTCTGTCTTGAATAGAGAATTTGAGAAGCCAAAACTATCATATATCACATTTTCTTCATCTAAAAAAAAAATAAAAAAATATACATTAATTCAAATAAAGACACTTCAAAAATATCCTTGCAGGAATTTGTGAGAAACCGATAGATAAATAATAAATTGTTTGGTCGTCACTGAGATTTGAGAAATCGATAGATAAATAATAAAAATTAAGCTTGTTTACTAAAATGAGTTGATCTTTAGCTAACGAATTGAAACTTACTTATGGAGTTAACGAATTGAACCTAACAAGCTGAGCTGAACTGAGCTACTAATGAACTTAAAACAACTCAGCTGAGGTGAGATCAACTCCACTCATTTTAAGTCATAATTTTCTTATAACATAAAAAATTTGGAATCATGTGCGGTAACATACCCTAACACAACATCCTCAACGCCCTAAAATGAAGAGAAAAAAGTACCTTGAGGTTGGAAAATGTGTGATGTTCAAGCATGTAGGAAAAGGCTGCACATAAAAGGAAGTGGGGAGGCGAGAATAGGAATAGGAGGAGGGGATAAAGGTTTAATAACATCATTTGAAGTGTTGATTTGTCGCCACTTGTAATTGTTATCGTCGACGTCGGCATCGACATCAGAGAATATCTCCCATGTCTTCATTTGTAATACTCCGCGTTTTAGTTCATGATGTTTTATCGGATGGTTTGTCTCATACGCGTTTTAGACCGAAGGGCGTATTGGTAATTGCACGTAGGGGTTTTTTAAGAAGGTTTGGACCCAAAATCCTTCATTTTTGAAGTTGTCTTTCTCTCTCTTAAGGTATAGAACAGAAATCTGTCCTCTCTCCCCACTCTCTTG
>Ga0315913_1002452_pt1 | contig 21747 bp, 7 predicted proteins | sample MpolsnodulesMG_FD_207736 | JGI IMG/M metagenome (GOLD analysis project Ga0315913, IMG submission 207736) | Medicago polymorpha root nodule microbial communities from Los Angeles, California, United States - small nodules | ecosystem: Host-associated > Plants > Roots > Nodule | place: USA... | reverse complement strand
ATAGACGTTGGTACTGTACCATAACATAATTTTCCATGACATTGTCCTTGATACCGTAACGTAACATAATATGTTAAGTATAGCAAGATGGGATATCATTTATAAGTAAGAGATTATGTTAAGTATAGCGAAATGGGTTAACGGTTATTCCTTTAAAAAAAAGCATATAATTAGGAACATAATTTTATTTTACTTTAGATAAACATTAAATGCAAAAGTGTGGAGGAAAAATTAGGTTAAAATTAGGTTAAGTATAGCGAGACGGGCTAACATTTATAAGTAAGAGATTTAAAAAAAATAGCATATAATTAGGAACATAATTTTATTTTACCCTAGATAAGCATTAAATGCAAAAGTGTGGAAGAAAAAATAATTTAAAATTTGGTTAAGTACAACGAGACGAATTAACATTTATAAGTAACGTAACATAATAGGTTAAGTATAGCGAGATGGGTTAAGATTTGTAAGTAAGAGATTATGTTAAGTATAGCGAGACGGGTTAACGGTTATTCCTTTCCAAAAAAACAGCTTATAATTAGGAACATAATTTTATTTTACTTTAGATAAACATTAAATGCAAATGTATGGAGGGAAAAATTAGAGATGACATTTTGCATAAATTAAATCTAGGGTCAATATAGTAAAGTCACGCGAAAAAATTAGGTTAAATCTAGAGTTAATATTGCGTGACGGATTAACATTTAGAAATTAGAGATGACATTTTGCATAAATTAAATCTAGGGTTAATATAGTAAAGTCACAGGAAAAAATTACGTTAAATCTAGGGTTAATACTGCGTCACGGGTCAACTTTTAGAAATAAGAGATGACATTTTGCATAAACTAAATCTCGGGTTAATATATAGAAAAGTCACACGAAAAAATTAGGTTAAATCTAGGGTTAATACTGCGTCACGGGTTAACTTTTAGAAATAAGAGATGACATTTTGCGTAAATTAAATCTAGGGTTAATATAGTAAAGTCACGCGAAAAAATTAGGTTAAATCTAGGGTTAATATTGCGTCACGGGTTAACTTTTATAAATAAGAGATGACATTTTACATAAATTAAATCTAGGGTTAATTTAGTAAAGTCTCGCAAAAAAATTAGGTTAAATCTAGGGTTAAAACCACGTCACGGGTTAACTTTTAGAAATAAGAGATAAATTAAATCTAGGGTTAATATAGCAAAGTCATGCGAAAAAATTAGGTTAAATCTAGGGTTAATACTGCGTCACGGGTTAACTTTTAGAAATAAGAGATGACATTTTGCATAAATTAAATATAGGGTTAATATAGTAAAGTCACGCAAAAAAATTAGGTTAAATCTAGGGTTAATACTGCGTCACGGGTTAACTTTTAGAAATAAGAGATAAGAGATGACGTTTTACATAAATTAAATCTAAGGTTAATATAGTAAAGTCACGCGAAAAAATTAGGTTAAATCTAGGGTTAATACTGGGTCACGAGTTAACTTTTATAAATAAGAGATGACATTTTACATAAATTAAATCTAGGGTTAATTTAGTAAAGTCTCGCGACAAAATTAGGTTAAATCTAGGGTTAAAACTACGTCACGGGTTAACTTTTAGAAATAAGAGATAAATTAAATCTAGGGTTAATATAGCAAAGTCATGCGAAAAAATTAGGTTAAATCTAGGGTTAATATTGCGTCCCGGGTTAACTTTTAGAAATAAGAGATGACATTTTACATAAATTAAATCTAGGGTTAATTTAGTAAAGTCTCGCGAAAAAATTAGGTTAAATCTAGGGTTAAAACTACGTCACGGGTTAACTTTTAGAAATAAGAGATAAATTAAATCTAGGGTTAATATAGCAAAGTCATGCGAAAAAATTAGGTTAAATCTAGGGTTAATACTGCGTCACGGGTTAACTTTTAGAAATAAGAGATGACATTTTGCATAAATTAAATCTAGGGTTAATATAGTAAAGTCACGCGAAAAAATTAGGTTAAACCTAAGGTTAATACTGGGTCACGGGTTAACTTTTAGAAATAAGAGATAACGAATAATTCCTAGATGGACAATAAAATTTGGTCCAAGTCTTGTTCAAAAAAAAATTGGTCCAAGTCTTTCAACACACTCAAAAATAAATAAATAAATAAGTATTTTTTAAATAATTATGTAACATGCATTTTTATAAGAGTGTGACCGGATAATGTGTCTAAATCATTATGTCTACACTTTTTTTTTTTAGGGAAAATCGTTATGTCTACCTAGTAGTTGCTCTTTAGTAATTGTTTATGATAAGTGGATGGTTTTTGTTTTTGAAGAAATGACAAATTGATGATACATGTGTGGTTTGTGAAAATTTGATGGACACAAAAATGCAATTTTTCTTCGTGTGTCCTAAAGCTACAAGTTGTTGAAAACTCGTGAAGCTTGATAACCTTGTCCGCAGAGGCAGATCTAGGACTAAAAAAATTTGTGACTAAAATAATATTGTCAAAAAAAATTGGCACAAATTTATAAATAAAGGTGGCACAACCCTAAAAAAAAGGTGGCACGAATATTCATTTTAAATTTGTTTCAAGTGAGATTTGAATTTTGTTCTTTATATTACAAAATCTAACACCTCGTGGATGTTTCATTTTTTGTTACTATGATTTATTTTTATTTTTCTACATGTTACGATGTTACTATTTTAATTTTGAAAAAGTTATAAAAATTTAAGGCTTTATTAAGGTTTTGTTCCTCTATTTTCACTCACTTACATAATTGGTCACCTTATTATAAAATCAATTAGTTTTGCTCTCTCTTTCATTTTTTAACTTAAAAGTGTGAAGGAGGAGTGGGTACCAAGTTTGAAAGTTGAATTTCAAGGAGTGCAGGAAGGAGGAGTGGGCACAAATCGTTGGTTGAGAAGACAAGGAACAGGTACAAGAGAGCACGGAGCTGAAGAGCGTCTAAGTTGCAAAAAGATTCATAGTCGTGTTGGAAGGGTTAAAATTGGCAGAAATCCTGACACAAAGGGTCTGATCTTTGCAAAATACATTGGTGCACAAAATTGCAGCAATGAATGGATTTGTTTTGATCCTTTTAGTGCAAATTTTAATGCATGGCCAGTCACGAAAACCACAGCTGCTAATTCATGAACAACCACGCTGCAATAGACAGGACCTGGTGCAACTATTGTTGCTCGTGTTGAAGAGGAAGGGGATGAGGCTAGAATTGCTAGGTTGATTCGAGAAGCAAGGTTGAAGAATCCAATACCAGCCATGGAAATTCCAAATTTTGCAACCAATGCAAACAGAACTGTTCTTATGCAACAACCAAACATTAATCTAGGTGTCACCTTGGTAAACTCTCAAACTTTCAACATATTATCACATCACATATATTTCTTTCTCTCTTAGGTTCTGTTTGGATAACCTAAAACTAACGGAACGGAATGGAGTGGAATGAGACGGAACGGAATGGAGCGGAATGAGACGGAACGGGATGGAATAAAAATTTCATTCCACTGTTTGGATATTTAAAGACGGAATGAAACTAATTTCCCACACCATTGTTTGGAAAGTGAACGGAACGGAAGATGTTTAACTTTTTTATTCCATTTTTACCTTTTAGTTTAATAATATCAATTTATAATCAATATATATTTATTTTGGCATCAAGTAACACCATAATAAACAAGTACATAATGAACATGGGTAATAGAAAAAAATGTTCAGTACTGATCAGTTAGAATAAACTTCATAATAAGCATAAACAAAAAAAAAACATATAATACTAATGGGTTAGAACTGAAGATAATTGTGCAGGGCATAACAATGGTTCCTACATAATTTACCTTTGTTGCATAATAATTTGCCAGTCAATTCCTCTGCGGCAGTAAGTAAACTTGTGGGAAACAAAATGGGAAAGATTTAGTATGAAGTATGGGAGAGACAAGAAGAAAGAAGACACGGTGAACAAAAGAAGAAAAAATTAACAAAGAAAGGAGGGGCAGTAGTTGATGAAATAGAAAAGGCAGGGGCATAGTTGTCATTGTATTATTTATGTATTCCATGTTAAATATTTTGGATTTAATTTAATTAATTATTAAATATAAATGTACGGTGACATCGATTGCAAGCCATCTTTGAAAATTGAATATTATAAAAACACAACTGCCATAAACATGTATAGTTCCATGATACACACACAATTCTGTTATCCATGTTTATCAACGATTTTTTTTTTCTTATTTAAATCTGTGTATATGCATGAAAACCAATTGATTTCAATATTCACTTGATTCTATGATATCAACACGTCAGATTCATGTAATTTTGTTTAACTGCAATATTTACTATACAAAACAAGATTCAATAAATTTGTGATTCATGTATTCTTTGTTTGTCGTAACTGCTTTCTGCCGACTGCTGCACCCTGTACCTAGAGAGACCCAACCGAGTCATTTGCGGGTCGGGTCGGTCCGTTTTCAATTTCATTAATAAAAATAAAAATAAAAAGAATAAAAAATAAATAGGTCAGGTGCATAACCGTCCAGCGCGTGTAACATACGCGCGCACTATCTCTGAGACCTGACACAAAATAGTAGGCATGTGTTCATACCCACGTTTTACCTCTTGTGCATACCTGTGCAAGTAACTGAAAAGCATATGTTGCTTGTGTTGTCTATTAACACACAAACCAACAACAGTAGTGCCTCAATTGAAATGTTTATGTGGGCCTGTTTTAAATTTTAAAAGGATTATAATAATTAAAATACATTTAGGCCAGGTCTATGTTTGATATAAATTTATAAAATTCTTTTGAGCATAGATATTGTCAATTTGTACAATTGTAACTTTTCCTATTGCAGGTGCAGTTGTACAAGTTATGTATATTACTTGTGTAAATAAAATATATTCTATAACAATTAATTCATTAATATTAATGGTAACTAAATCCTATCGTTATATTATTATTAATATAAATTCTAAATAAATAGTTTTATTGTTTGCCTCTGAAAATTATATTCTTATTTTTGCTGTATGAAAATGTTAAGAATTTTCCTTATTTTTATTGGACACTTATGAGAAATCTGACTCACTCTCAAACTTGAGATTGATATGTCAATGAGGAATTTTATATCCTTAATTAACTAGTAAATATTATATTATTTGAAATAAAATTTTAATTCTATTGTACCCAAATACTTGGAAGATTTGATCTATTCTATACCTAAAATTTGGGATTTGTTGATACCCTCAATATTATTTATTAAGTCAGGATTAAATTTACTATTGTAGTATATATATTATGGGTTTTCAAAACCTTGTCAAATCTTGAAAAGATCATATCAATTAAACTGAGAATAATTTCTTTCATTTTATGAAAAGATCTTGAAAATCTTGCGACATAAATAAATCTGGACATTCTGGACATTTTCTCTAATCTAGACCTGTAATTTATTACCCTAAAATTTGTGACCAATTTTATTAATTCTTTAATTATGTGTCTTGTGGCAATTAAATATTTAGATCACAAATATATTAATTATATAGGGAATAAAGCATTGTTACATTTCTTATGGTAAAATTCTAATTATTAATTAAAATTTGTACGCCTCATTGTTGTTTATCAGCCAAAAATTACCAAAACAACTTATTAAAAATTGGGGGCAATTTTAAACCAAGTATCATCCTTATGTCCAAATTCTTATATAAATCATATTGATTTATAATTAAAGTCTCTGATATGTTTATTTATAATTGCTTATTATGTATTCATGATTATTTTGAAATGGCTATATTATAAGATATTCTCGTCAAGTCATCAAAAGTCATTGACTCTAAGTATAAGGATGAATGTCACACTCTATAAAGTAAGTAGTGATTTAGTTATTTTCAACCTCTTGTGACTTATTATTGCACATATAAAGAAATTTATTTATTCTTCTCTTTTGTTGTGCAACTATTATATCATATATAAAAGTGGGATTCTTTTTCAGAATATTCTAAGCAGAACTCTATAATTAATTTATATTGTTTTCTTACTATAATACTCCATATTTGTATTTATATTCTTTCTAATCTACGTTGGGAGTATTTAAAATTTAATTTTAAGAGTTCTATTCTGGATAAAATACAAAATTACTTGACACACTTTTATTTTGAATAATAACTCTTGTTATTATAATGTTTCATATAAATAAATTCTAAAGTCATATTTATGTTCTAAAGTCATATTTATGATTTGCTAATTTAAAATATTAAGCAAGTCTTTCTTTTTTTGAATATGACTGATGTTGAGTAAATTAAGTACAATTGTTTATGAATGATATTTTATTATATTCTCTTAAGCATAAACATTACTGATTTGTATAGTTGTAATCTCACCTATCGTGGATACAATTATGCAAATTTAGCATTATATTAGTGACAGTCATACCCTATCAGTGTGTTGTTATTAATATAATTGTTGTTATTCAATGTACCTTCATTTTTATACTTATGTTAAATATAATTAGAATACCCTATCAATATTTAAATTTTTTGAGACATAAAAATTGTACATTGTGATAGCGATGTTATACTTCTCAATTATTATCCTTAAGGTCGTCGAATGATATTACAATAAGTAAGTTACTCTTATTAAAAGACATGTTGCAAACTATATAAATTTTGCAATCCAATATATTCTAATTTTGAATTAAGTTTCTATTTCAATTTTATTTTATTTGTATATAAATATTTAATTTGGATTGCTACTATCCCTTTGTTATGTGAGTGACGGATATACCCTATCAGTGTGACGTTACTTAACATGATTATTTTATGATAGAGAAATAGTTGAACATTTTTTATTTAAAATATCTTTCAATCTTTTTAATTTAACTATATTATTTATTCTCTATCAAGTGGGAGAATCATTATTATGTTTGTGTAACGTGATGGACATACTCTATCGGTATGACATTACTTAAGATAATCTTCCTTAGTGGGTAAGAAAAATACCTTATTAGTTTAACTATCATTCTTCATTCTCCATCAATTGGAGAAAATATCATTCTTTAACAAGCGAGGGTAAATTCTACATGTCAATTAACTAAATTCCGTGAACAAATATATTTATTTATTCCATGACTCTAGATATAAAATTATTGCAGAGACTTATATTGAATATTTAATTATATTATTTTCTCATAAATTATTAAACACTTCCATATCCTTATCCTGTTATATTATTGTTAACTTATTTAGTAAAAAGCAATATGTCAAAATCCCAAAATTTTTAACAACTCCATTGAAAAAAAAATTATTTATACATTATTCTAAATAATTATAAATGGTATATTTGGGATATTTACTTTTACCATTTTCACTATATTTTGACATACTTTATATTATTGCTATTCTTTAATACTTCTGGAAGTTTATGACTATTTTCTTTTATACCCTCAATAACAATAAAATATAAGTCTCGTGTATTTTCGCTGTGTGTAACCTAATTTTCTCTCAAATGTATGTAAGTATAATTGTAGCATTTGAGTTTTGGGTGAGTTACTAAAATTGTGAATAGAGTCTCATATTCTATTTTATAATACTATAGACTTATCTCACTCATAAAGGAGACATTGTGTCATCAAATTCTTAAATGAAAATTTACATTCTCCTTAATTTAAATGCAGAATATGTGGTTAACTACGAAACTCAATTCTTTATAGGCTAAAATATGGTTTTGGTCCCTGCAAATATGTCTCGTTTTGGTTTTAGTCCCTGTAATTTTTTTTTGTTGTTTTTGGTCCCTGCAAATATGTCTCGTTTTGGTTTTGGTCCCTGACCCCACTTTAGTGATGATTTGCACACGTGGCACATGATGACTGAACCCATTCATTAGAAAAATAGTCCCTGCAAAATCTTTTGATTTTTAAAAAGGTCCCTGCAAAATATTTTAGCCTTCTTTATAATATCTTCCATTAATAGATTACATATTCATGGGATTCTATACTATCATTGAGTTACCACTTGTGTTAATAATTCTGCTATATTCATGTGCAAAGTATGTGGTTGATTTCATGGAATTCTATTAGTTAAAATTATATAACCACTTACGTTGATAATCTTGCACTAGTAATCAGGTTTCCACTGTTAAATATTATATTATTAAAATATTTCTATATATCAGTGATCATTAATGAGAATCACACTTACTCTTGTTTATATATGTCTGGGAGTGTGTACACAACACTTTATACTATGAGCTCAAATGAGAAATTTTACTATTGTTTATATATATGTGAGATCAAGTGAAATGTGTACACAATATTATATAAATACACTTTAAAATTCTCGTCATTGTCATATACTCTTGCACACACTATAAAATATGACATAGCTTAAGAGACTTTAAACTTTAGTCTCATTCTATAATATTGAGATATATATTAAAATTATTTAAGTATCATAATTTGATTCTTAAGTCAATTTTGTTGGAATATGCACTATAACTTCTTAGCATGCAAATATATATTGTGCTTCTCTTTTACCAACATTCCACATTTTCTAAGGTCATAAATAATAAGTACAATGTATAATATTAATACTCGTATCAAGTATGATATTGTGTTCTTGAAGTACTTATAAACTGAAATAATCATAAATGTTCTTTCAATATCGACATTTTAGTGACCACGTTAATCCACACCTTTTTTCTTCTTTAAACTAAGTGTCTATGTTAATCCAATTTGGAGATTCTTGAATTTCCTATTTTTATTTTTATGGATTTTCATAGTCACATTTTTGTTAAAACTTGGATTAATTGAATGTCGTGGAACATTTATTGATTTTTGACTAAATGTAATTACACTCTCTTAATAGGTTATCCCTATAAGTAATCACCATTCTTATAACTATGTGGATATATGACTTCTATAAAATTGAAAACTCATTGGCAGAACTACTAACCACAGACTTATATATATGAGTATTGTAACTTAATCAGTCTATGATATTTTGGGTTAGTGGGAGTTTTATTATAGCATTTTGTATGCATGGACCTTTATTGGATTACAAATTCTCAATTTATAATGTTAATCCATATTCTTTATTCTATGTGAAATATAAGGTTTAACATGTACGATTTTGTTTGCCCTATCGAATTCAATTTTCTGCATTGTTGAATTTTGTGTTTCTTATACTATGACAAGTACTATTATAAATATTTGATATACTTCTACCGTATTCTTATATTTTTTTTTAATATTTAATTAAAGTAATCCAAGTGGGAGATTCTTAAATATTTTGGATTTACTTTAATTAATTATTAAAATATAAATGTATTATATAATATTAAATATTTAATGTTATTATACTTGGTATTTATATTGGGTTTATTGTGAACGGACCGTGATGGGTTGGACCCTTCTTATTAGTTAGTCCATTTGAGAGGTCACTGCCTCCACTGATGAGTATATAAGCTAACTATCCCATTAGGTTAACCATGCTGAAAGCAGAAAAAATGCTCTATCAATCAGGCGGGCAGAAGCATCTCTCAAACCCAATTCTCTTTCAACTCTCCATGGATGCTTCAAACTATTCAAGGTACACGTCTATGTTGTCAATTAATATTGTTTGATAACATGCTATAATTCATATCTATGATTTTGGTAATATGTTAAAACCCTTTCATTCCATTCCATTGGATACACCCCAAATAGGGGAGAATGAAAAATTGGCTTAATGGATGGCATTGGATGGAATGAGTTCCATCACACTCCATTCCATTCCATTCCTTTTTTGCAAAATCAAACAATGGAACATGGTTTTATCCCACTCCATTCCATTCCACCACTCTCCATCAATCCAAACATAACCTTAAGGTGTAGAGTGGATGTTTGGATGTCCAAATATTATTTTCCATAAAAAATGCTCCTCTTTAAAAAACGATACTAAAAATATACTCTTGGTAACTTAAATTATTGATTTAGAAATTTTCATTTAAAAAAAAGTGTTGATGTAGAGTATAGTTGTATATAGCCTCCCAAATACAACGGCTAGAATTAGGGGTGTTCATGGGTGGGTTTGGGTTGGGTTTGACCATACCGAAAATCAAACCAAATAGGGCACTCCGATTTGGGTGAGGTAAAATAACCATCCGTTATACTATTGGGTGGGTTTGGGCAAACCCACTGATTTTTGGGTTGGGTTGGATTAGGTAATGGGTTACCTAACTTATTTTTTTATTTTTTTAATATTAAATAACTAAATGACAAGTCCTCATAATTTTGTTTTAAAATAGTACTCTACTTTTTAATTTTCTTAAAAAAAATGTTTAACTTATTTTACTATAATTTTATGCATCATAGAATATTAATAAAGTCTATCATAAAATACTTGCAACAAACTAAATTTGCATGACATAAAATTGCATTAGTATCAAAATAACCAAAAAGTGCAACATATTAATTTGTAGCTCTAGTATGTTTTGATTTTCAATATGTAGGGTACAATGTGTATGTTTTGGAAATATAACTTTCTTCAACACTATAAAAATAAAGAAAAAAAATATTAACATTATTTAGTAAATGAGTTTTTTTGGGTTTGGGTCTGGTTTTACTTGAAACCCATTTATTTTTATGGGTTTTTCATTTTTAGAAATCATACCCACCCAATTACCCAACCCAACCCATTTTTTTGAGTTTTTTGCTGGGTTTGACCGGATTTTCTGGGTTGACCCAACCCATGAACACCCCTAGCTAGAACTAAAATCTTGAGACAAGAGTTATATGTTAGCCTAAAAACTTGGACGAAGTAAAAACTTATGAGTTTGTGAAATTATGAGTCATGAATACACATACATGCCTTTTAATATGTGTGGAAATTTGTTATATCCGTGGATAGTTTTATAATATTTGTTTTTAAGTCGTTTTTTATAAACAAATAAATTGAATCTATAGTTATTCATGAAAATTTGTTAGACTTGCGACGATCATTATCCGTATTTTTTTTTAACAAATTAATTAACTTCACAGTTATTTGTGGAAATTAGTTACAATTATGATGACCATTATCCATAATTAATTAAATTTTGCAAAATGACCATTATCCACATAAAATTAAGTAGATTATGAAATTTTGCTGTACTTCAACTTTCATATATTGTTAGTAGATAATTAATTTTTAAAAAATAAATAAACTAGTTTCATAGTTAACTGTAAAAATTAGTTACACTACTGATAAGCATTATCTTTAATTAATTTATTAAAAATAAAAAAATTAAATTTTGTAAAATGACCATTATGCACATAAAATTAAAGAGATCATGAGTATTAATAAGGACGATAATGAAATTTTGTTGTACTTTACTTTTTATACATTGTTAGTAGATATTGTTAGTAGATTAAAAAACAAATAATGTTTTAAAGTATTTCAAAGACTTATTAATTTTCCATCCTTCCTAAAAAAAATAAAAATTGCATTCCAAAAAACAAATATACGTGGAAATTTGTTACATACATGGATAGTTCCATAATGTTTGTTTTTAAGTCATTTTTTATAAAACAAATAAATTGACTCTATAGTTATCCATGAAAATTTGTTAGACTTGCGATAATCATTATCCGTAATTTTTTGAACATATTAATTAATTTCATAGTTATCCATGAAAATTAGTTACATTTGTGATGTCCATTATCCATAATTAATTAAATTTTGCAAAATGACCATTATGCACATAAAATTAAGTAGATCATGAGTTTTAAAGAGGATGATTATGAAATTTTGCTGTACTTCAACTTTCTTATATTACAAGCCAAAATAGTAGACAAGTAAATTAAATTTTACAAAATAACCATTATGCACATAAATATAGGAGATCATTAATTTTAATAAGGACGATTATGAAATTTTGCTAATTTTTCTGACAATTTTTTTTGTTGCACTTGTGATGATCATTACCCGTAGCTAATTTTTTAAAAAATAAATAAATTATTTTCATAGTTATCTGTGGAAATTGGTTACACTTGTGATGACCATTATCTGTAATTAATTTTTTTAAAAAATAAAGAAATTAAATTTTGCAAAATGATGATTATGCACATAAATATAGGAGATCATAAATTTTAATAAGGACGATTATGCAATTTTGCTAATTTTTTTTGACAAAAAATATCTGTTACACTTGTCAATGATCATTATCCGTAGCTAATTTTTTTTAAAAAAACAACGGTACATGATGGGGGTTCATCGGGGTGCCAACCTAGTTGGGATGTCGTTGCTTCCCCATGTTGAATGACCTTCCTTCTATCTTAGCGATTTTTTTTAAAACATAATTTTTTTTCATAACTATATGTGGAAATTGGTTACACCTGTGACTACCATTATCCGTAATTAATTTTTTGAAAAATAAATAAATAAAATTTTGCAAAATGACCATCATGCACATAAAATTAAGGAGATCTAGAGTTTTAATAAGGATGTTTATGAAATTTTACTATTTTTTTACAAAAAAAATTGGTTACACTTGTGATGACTATTATCCGTAGGTAATATTTTAAAAAACAAATAAGTTAGCTTCATTGTTATCCATGGAAATTGGTTACATTTGTAATGATGATTATCCGTAATTAATTTTTTAAAAACAATTAAATTAAATTTTGCAAAATGACCATTGTGCACATGATATTAAGGATCATGAGTTTTAATAAGAACGATTATGAAATTTTGCTTTTCTTCAATTTTTATATATTGTTATTGCTAGTAGATATATATTGTTATTGTTAGTAGATTATTAGTAGATACCTTTTTTAAAAAAATAAATAAAATTACTTTTAGAATTAATAGAAAATATTATTACTGTACATATATAATTCATATAGAATTAGAATGCTAAAAAAATTATTACTCGGATTGATTGAATATCCATTCTTTTTTTTTTACAAGAATATCCATTCATTTAAAATATGATAATGGATGAATTAGATTGTACTTTATTTTTTAGTGGGTGAATTAAATTGGATATATTTAATTTAACTAATTTTTAGTGGATCTTCCATTTTGTTGAATTTGTTTGGAAAGAAGCTGACCCGGGTAATTTTCGCGTTTTGAATTTTCATTCCCCTTTGGCAATTACTCATCACGCGCGCAAAGAGGAGGATTCTCTTCCCCCCCTATAAAACAAACCAAAACAAACCCTCACACACACACACTCAACACAAACTGCGTGAACTCTCTCAAACGCTTCTCACGTTTCCGCCATGGATCTCACCTCGCTCAAACTCATCTCCGATATCGGAACTGAACTCGCTCAACAAACTCGTCCGAACAAAGACTCCATCGTCAAATCTCTTCGCGTAAGCTTCGTTTCTTGCACTCGCTTTTGATTTCGATGATTTGTTTCTGAATTTGTGAATTTCGAATTTGTTCTTGTTTTCACTTTTTGAAAACCTAATTCGGTAATTTGTTTCTGAATTCGTGCGATTGATTGTGTTGATTTTTTGTGGTTGAATTTGTAACTCTAATTATGCAGTGTATAAATTTGTAATGCACTTCTTGTTTTGATTTTAAGTGGTTGAATTTGGTTAGTTTGATATTTAGTTGAATAATTAGTTAATTCTTGTTGAGTGTTTAACTTAATTCGTGGTTTCATTGAAACTGATTTTAGTTTATTTTCTCAATTTTATCATGTTCTTCATTGCAAATTAAAAAAAAAATGTAGTCATATCAAGATGATGCGTGAGGAATTATTAACTATGAAATATTGTCACGGACACTGTCACGTCCGCACTGGTAGTAATTTAAGAAAATGATAAAATTGAATGAAATAAAACGTGTTTGTGTCAGACACAGGATACGACACTGACACGTCAACACTGGTAGAAATTTAAGAAAATGATAAAATTGAATGAAATAAAATGTTTGTGTTGGACACCAGACACTGACACTGGTAGTAATTTAAGAAAATGTCAAAATTGAATGTAATCAGATGTGTCAGTGTTGCACATGTGTCATATACTGGATAGCCTTCGATCTAAAATGTCAGTGCAATAGAGATTATTAATAGTATTAGAGAAAAGGGAACATGCATGATCATTGTACACTAATTTTATAGTGATGTCCAATGTGAATCCACCATTTTGCAGTTATTTTTAAATTGTGGTTACACAATAGACTTACTTGGCAATAACATGAGTTTTCATCTATGAAGCACAGACACATACACAAGGCACGTCACTGACACGTCAACGTCAACGTCAACATCAGTAGTAATTTGAGAAAATGATATAACTGAATGTACTCAGATGTGTTGGTGTTGTGTCGCTGTTGGACAAGGATATGTGTCGATACCAGTGCAACAAAGGTTTTCATTGGATGCAGGTGTAAAATAGCTTTACACTAACGACATGCATCTCCATTAAACTTTTATTCACTGTTAATTTTAAGCTCTTATGCAGAAAGCTGCAAATGTTTTGTCTACGTTAGACCAGTCTCCTCAGCCGCGAACAGCCAAAGAAGTAAAAGCTATGAAGAAACGAGAAGATGCTCTGAAGCCACTGATAGATGCTGTGGTTTGTGGCGGTCTTCTTCAGCATGGGGATAAGGATGTCAAGCTTCTTGTTGCCCTTTGCGTCACTGAATTATTTCGAATCAAGGCTCCTGAACCTCCTTTTGAAGACAAGCATTTGAGGGTACTTGTTAATTATGCATATCTAACATTAATTGAAACTCGAGTTTGTGATTGTGAAGGTTTCTTTTCTTTCCATTTTTTTCTCACCTTTTTTCTGTATAAACATATTTGTTCTTTGATTTCAGGATGTATTTAAACTCATTATTGGTTTGTTTGCGGATCTGGCCGACACTAAAAATTCATTATTTCCAAAAAGGTTTAAAGTATTAGATACTGTGGCTCAATTGAAGTGTTGCTTATTAATGCTGGAGATTGACTGCATAGACCTTGTTCTCGAGATGTTCAACGTTTTCTTCTCAGTTGTGAGGTTGAGATTTATCTCTACATTCTCTTGCACTCTCTCATCCCCTCCTCGTGCTTAATTGTTTAACTCAATTTCTGAGCTTGTTATTTAATTGGGAAATCAACCTCTCTCTTTGCTTTTGTTTGATTCCTAGAAAGTCTTTATGTTTGGTACTGAAAGTGTTGATTTGCGAGACTAAAGTATTAATTTTTTACACTATAGTGAATTGGTCATACATTATCTGTTTTCCCTAAACAATATCATAAGTGATGGGGTGCGGTAGTTGGTGGGAGGCTGTAGTTTGACCTTAGTAACTACAGAAAATCAGTCCGGTAACGATTGTTAATTTTAATGCAAGAGTTAATGGAACCTAATCTACTTTGCCCTTTTTTGCAGGGATCATCACGATGAGAGTTTGATTAATGCCATGACTTCTATTATGATAACCATTTTGAATGAGAGCGAGGAAGCTTCTCAGAAACTATTAGAAGTGATTTTACGAAATCTTATAAAGCGAAAAAAAGTAAGAGCCCGTTTTCACTTTCATTGTAAGCTTAGAGCCTGTTTGTTATAGCTTTTTTAAGGAAAAAATCACTTATTTTAAAAAAATAATCATTTTTAAGAGTATTGTATCCGTTTGTTACAAATTTTAAAAAAAATCAGAATCTAAAAACAGCTTCAAATGAGAAGCTGTTAGGAGCAGCTTAAAATAAAATAGATTTTTTTTAGAGGAGAGAGAAAATATAATTTAAAAGATTGAATTAATTTTGTAACAAAAAATTCCTTTTATATAGTTGTATCCAAACAAACCAGATTATTTGTTTAAAAAAAGTGATTTTTATTATAGTAAACAAACCCAAAATAGATTCTGATTTTTCATATAATCTCTAAAATATAATCTCTAAATTATTTTATATGAAAATCACTTTTATTTTAATCCGTAACAAACGGGCCCTTAGTATACATCTTTAGTTTTCTAATACTTCTTTCATGATAAACAAGCTTTGTATGAGAAGTTGGTTGTGATATCAAATATTGTGTGTAATGCATTCTGTCTATTTGACCATTTTTCTCTCAAGAATGTGACTGTTATCCTGGAATGCTTGACAGACTATTTCTATCCTCTCATTCTCAAGTTAATTAATATAGCAATTTAAATTTCAAATTAATTAATAAGAACACCGTTGCTCATGATTATGTAATAGCAGTTATATATGTATATTTATACTTTGACTTTTTTTTTTGCCAACAGGATCCAACTTGTGCTTCTTATCAACTTGCTGCATCAGTAATTAGAACTTGTGCTCATGAGGATGAGCTGAACACCCTAGTTTGCAGGTTTTTATCTTCTTGTATTTATGACAGAGACGCCGTGGGCTGCGGGCTTAAAGAATTTTACCATGAAATTATCTTTCAAGTTTTTCGGTGTGCGCCTCATATGCTTCTTGCGGTCATTCCCAGCTTAATTGAAGAAATATCGGTATATCCTCCCTTTTAGTCTAGTTTTAAAATTGTATACAAGCTAGGTTCAATTGGTCGAAATCATTTTTTGACATGCTCATTCAGTTTCTTTTCTTCAATTTCGTACTTGCCATTTTTGTATATCTACAATCCAATTTGTAGGCTAATCAGGTTGATATTCGGTTAAAAGCTGTTAATTTGGTGGGGAAACTTTTTGCACTTTCTGAAGACCATGTTGCACAGAAGTTTCATGATCTTTTTGTGGAGTTTTTGAATAGATTTTCTGATACATCTGTGGATGTAAGAATTAGTGCTTTACAATGTGCCAAAGCTGTCTATGTGGCGAATCCTTTTGGGAGAGAATCACTTGAAATCATCTGTAAGCTGCAACAGATATTGTTCTTTTTTTAAATGCCTGTTTCTGTTATATCATTTGGTTCTGTATTCATTTTTCAACGCCCTCATAATTTCATTTTCAACTGGGCAGTTCTGTTTTTAATTTTCAATTCCCTCATAATTTCATCCTAGTAACTACTGATAACCTTTCACCTGAGCAGCTTCTGTTGAAGGCCGATTATTTGACTTTGATGACCGAGTGAGGATGCAGGCGGTTGTTGTTGCCTGTGATATTTGCAGTTCAAACCTGATGTTTGTTCCCTTGAAACTAATGGCTGAAGTCTCTGAAAGACTTAGGGATAAAAAGGCACGTGCTGATGAGTTTATTTGCCTGATCAAGGACACAATACATAATTCTTAACAACCAAAATGCTTTTTCAGGTGTCTGTTAGGAAGAAGGCCTCACAGAAGTTGATGGAAATATATCGAGATTACTGTAAGAAATGTTGTGAAGGAAGCATGGCAATTAATGATCACTTTGAAGCGATTCCATGTAAAGTTTTGATGCTTTGCTATGATAAGGATTGCAAGGAGTTCAGGTCAGCTTATGCACTCCAGATTGCTAGTTGAATTTAAATTTGAGTTCTTTGTTTAATTTTATTTAATTTTATTGAATTTCAGATCCCAGAGCATGGAATTGGTTCTTGCTGATAATCTATTTCCCGAGCATCTTTCTGTTGCGGAAAGGACAAAGCACTGGATACACATGTTTTCTCTTTTCAGTCCTCTTCATGAAAAGGCACTGAATACTATTTTGGTACAAAAGAGAAGGTACCAATACCAATGTGCTATGTTTGAAGGTGAATTTTAGAAATATTTACAAATTATTTTATCTTTCAGGTTGCAGAATGAGATGATAAACTATTTGGCAATACGGAAGAAATTAAAGGTAAAATGCAAGGATTGAGTTTTTTTCTTATAACAAAGGGCAGACCATTGGGCCCTTTTCTATTTAGAGTTGATTGAAATAATAATAAGTTTATTGCACCCAAACTAAATTTATTGAGTATTTAGTAGATGCATGCTATTGTGAGTAATGACAAAGTCAATAGGAAAATAGGATAGTTGTGAACCTCAAGCTATGAAGTCTGGATACTAAAAAAGGGATAAGTATTTGTGTCGGTCTGTCGGACTCGGATGTGTATTGGATGCTAATGCTCGTAGGATACTATCGGATACATATTTCAAAAGTGTCTAATTTTTTAATTATTTTTAAAAAGTGGTTATTGTATACGTTTGAGATACATCATGGCATGATTGTATACATCTTTGTTGAAAGAAAAGAAGCTCTCCCTCGTAAACAAAGCGAAACTCCACAACTTTTATGATCACAAGTATCTTTTAGTAAACTGTGATCACAGGTATCATTATAGTATACATTAATGAGGAATGATCAATGTCTCTTGTCATTATACATTAATGAGAAATAATCAATGCATTTTTCATTTGTTAAAAGTTTTTTATTATTTATAAATTTTTTCTACCGTTTCTAATTCGTACAGTATCTTGGATTTAAAAAATTTCATGTATTCACATATCCACGTCCATGGTAGTTAAAATCTTAATTTTAATCTTAAAACCTTATGATTTTGCAATTATACTTGCCTTCAACAATTATGAGTATATGTAAAATCTTATTTTGGTGGAATCCTGTATAATCTACTTTTCTTTGAAATGATTCTACGATTATGGTCATGGTGGTGGAACTACAGAAGGCAACTTTAGTTGTTGTTTTGTTTGAGACTTATGAGTCGATTTAACGTTTTAATTACATAAGTATTTCAAGTGTTATGCTGCTGTTATGTGAGTGTTGGTGTTTTAATAACGTGGAACTAGAATGTTGGTTCTCTTGGCAGCAGAAGAATAATAAGGGTTTGGAGAGTAATGGTTTGGTCTGCTTACATGCTTCTTATGATTTAATTTAATAAGTACAGGTTGCTATTCTTATGGTGTAAAAATCTTCCTTCATTGAATATTAAAACATTTTTATTTGTTACTATTTTTTTTGAATTTTGTATTTCTTCTTTCTCAGATTGGGAGTTAATACTTATCTCTTGTCAACATGTTTTGCATATGGTCAGTTTTATGCTCTGACTGATTTGATAGTTTGGAAGTAATGGAGCCTTGCTTTTTCAGGAAACTCATGCTGAAGAAACACAGAAGAAAATTGAAAGCGTGTTCACAAAAATGGCTGCATCTTTCTCAGATTCTCACAAAGCAGAAGAGTGCCTTCACAAGTTAAACCAAATCAAAGATAATAACTTGTTTAAATCCCTTGAAAAATTATTGGAAGAACCAACTTTCACAATTGGACAAACCATCAAAGTATGTAGTTTGTAAATCCAATTATATTACTCATCTATTTTGGCTTTATGCTTAAAGTATAAAAGTTTAATTTATTAGCCATTTGTCTAGAATTGTTAAAAATCTAGGTATGCATGTGGCTAGAAAACTTATATAAGTTTGAAATTTGATGGGTGATGGTGGTTAATACATTTGATAAGGATAGACAAAACATGAAGTTGTAACTTGTATGAAAAGTGTAAACCCTAAAACCACCATGAGAATGGGATTTTGTGTTGAAAAGTGACAGGACACCAAAAGAGAATATGGGCCCCAATAGGAAATTAGCACATCTGCTGCTTAGGATATCCATCCTATAATTTCTTTTCATTTCAGAAGTAATAAACTGATTTCCATTATTGATATATTTTTCTCTGTTATTTACTAATGTGTGATTTTGGTTGCATCAAGAAGCTTAATAATTTGAATATGTATACAGAACATTGGTCCACTCTATGTTTTGTATGTATGTACCTCATACCGCTGTTCACATGCTCATCATGAAATGGGTGATAAAAAAGATAATTTAACTGGTTTTATATTTACCTTGTACAAGTTGAGAATTACGACTTTTGTGTAGTACTCAATTACAGGAACATCATGCATAATTTTCTTTTGATCAAGTCATGCATAGTTTTCTTTTGTCTGTATATGTGTGTTTATAGGGAACTGCTAATTCTTGTTTTGGTATTTAATTAGCTGCACCTATTAAATTTTTACTTTGGTGATTGGAAAGCAAAAGCTTTTGTTAGTTAGGGTTGGCTTTCTGTGTGATGAATGTTGGTCTTATTGGTTACGATCCAGGCGCTTGTCGTATGGCATGATTTGTGACTGCATTTATAAGTTGAATCCCAATTTTTAGGACATGTAATCACTTTTCTTGTGTGAAGTGTCTTGAACTGTAGTATTATTTTGGTTCCATGATTCCACACATTATTTTCATACTTATTTATCCCTAAGTGGTTATTTGTATTTGTTTGAGCCATGTTCTTTTCCCCCTTTTAGATTCATATCTTTTGTTTTTATTTTGGCAGGATGGACTTCTTGTAAAGATTGGAGACAAAAATCCAAATTATGAGTTTTTACGTAAACTCTTCTCTAAATGTTCATCTAACATTTTCAGCTCAGAGCACGTCCAGTGTGTTTTAGATTATCTTTCCAATGATGACGGTGGATTTAAGGATTCTTCTGTAAATCTTCTGCTGGTAATAAAAGTTGCTGCTGAGTGCATCTTAACATACATTCTATTACGTTAATTAGTTTTTTGAACAAGCTATTACGTCAATTAGTGTTTTCTTGTTTTGTGTGTGTGTGTGGAGGGAGGGGTGGTGGTGGTGGATGCATCATTTGATGCTGCTGCATGAAAATGAAATTAGGCTCTAGACAAAGCAAATTAGGTGGGTGTGTGTTAGATCAGGGTCAGGCAATCTTGCCATCATTTTTAACAAGGCAATAATACCCAAATATCCCCTAACTGCAATGTTGACAGTTGTCACCGTTAGAGTGTGAGGGGGAGGTTGGGAAAGATGGTTGGGTCGGGTGGTGCTGGCAAGTCTGCTGCAGGGCTTGGAGTAGAGGGTGAAATAATATTGGTTATCCATGTACAAGCATGTCCAGACGGAAAAACATTAGCCACGCACGCCACCGTTTTTGTTAGGGAGTTTCTCTTCAGTTGCATTTTTTTTTCAGGGATGAAAAAAGAAAATTGATCGTGGTGAAATAAAAATCACTAAATGTGTAGGTACCTAAAGAATACTTAAGCCTTCATTAAGCCTAGTCCAAATAAAGAATAATAGTTTCAGACATTCCTTTTACATTAGAACCCTAGTCGCCTTTGTTATTTTCAGCCCCAGGTTACCTTCATAGCAACCCACCAGAGCCTATCGAAGATCTGTTTTTGAGGTTGCTTTAATTTTTATGTAACAAGGCCAATCTTAGATTTATTATTGGATGACCTTTATATGACTAGTCTTGCTGGCTTCATGCTATAGATGTACAATTTTGTGAGTAAATCTCACGTTGACTAAGCCATGGTAGTCCTAATATGGCTTGGGCAATTGTAGTAAAACTTTGAAGCCACAAATATGCAACAACCTGAAGATAAACAGTTGTAGAAATAGAATAGAATTTTGCATTGAAGTATACTAACTCAGAAACCTGAAAATGCTGAACCATTGTGCTGTGGAAATGGTTTTGGTGAGTTGTACCCCAAAACCATTAGATGTATTTAATGGTTTTCTTTGCTCATGCAGGTGAAAAAAACTAAAGAGCTAGAGCAATTGTCATCATTCAGTATTGGATTAACACAAATGGAAGAGGAGGGCATGAATGTCACTGATGGTGATAAAAATAAGAAGCAAAAAACAAAAGAGGCTAAGGGGCAAAAAAACAAAAGAGGCTAAGGGCAAAGAAAAAAAACAGCACATAAAGATGAGTAAAAAAAATAAACAAGAGAATGAAGAACAATTGGAGGAGGAGCGGAAAGAAGAGGCTAAAAGTAAAGAAAAGAATGAAGGAAGTTTAGATGAGGAAAATGCAAAGCAAACACCGGATTAGTGTTAATGTTTCTTTTTTATTGAGTTTGTATAAAGATGTTTATGAATTTTGATTTGTATAAAGATGTTTATGAA
>Ga0315913_1002451_pt1 | contig 21749 bp, 12 predicted proteins | sample MpolsnodulesMG_FD_207736 | JGI IMG/M metagenome (GOLD analysis project Ga0315913, IMG submission 207736) | Medicago polymorpha root nodule microbial communities from Los Angeles, California, United States - small nodules | ecosystem: Host-associated > Plants > Roots > Nodule | place: USA... | reverse complement strand
GTCAGCTTTGTTGCCACAAAGGTTGAAAGAACAGAGCTGTCTACTGCTCTAGCTGAAGCGCTGGGCACCGGGTGGCGCCTCTTTTTGAAGGAAAAGAAAACAGAATCTGAACAGAGTAATTATCGAATCTGATGATGAAGAGGTTGTTAATTGCAATGGGACCTCAAAATTTGCAGCTATTAATCTGATTGTCCTAGACTGTGAGGACCTCTTGTCTCAGTTGGAAAGTGCTTGTTGAAAGGTGCAAGAATGTTGCTGCTCATAAACTTGTTGGTCTAGCTAACTCTAGGACCTAGAACATGGGTGGGAAATGTCCGTGACCAAATTTATAAAACTCTTTGTAATAATTCCATTTTTTCTGTTAATTGAAATCTATTTGCTGTAAAAAAAGAAGAATTGATTTCTAAATCAACCCAAATCCTAATTTTATAATAAGTTTGAAAATTAATGTTTGTTTTCCAAATCAAATTAAATCATTTACGATTACTTTAAGATTACAAACACAATGGTGGCACCGACTGTAGAGTCATGTAAATGCTTATCAGGTTTCTTTTGGACTCTTGGTTATGTGGTTTAAAGATCTGTTTTGAAGGGTTATTGTTTGCTGCTAACATTAGGTTTCATTGTACTTTTAATCTCAATACTGAATGAATAAATTATGCAGCTGTTCAAGATTAGTGAGGAAGTGGTAATTGATGCAACTGATAAGGGCAACATTGCACGGCTAATAAACCATTCTGTAAGTTATTTCCAATTAATCTTGTCTTGGTTTATAGTACTTTGTTTCCTATGATGCTGAAAAACGAAAGAACAATGAATAGCACACTTGTTAGTTATACACTGAACATTTTTTGTTTCTGAAAAAAATAATGAATCAATATGACTGCTGCAGTGCATGCCAAACTGCTTTGCAAGGATTATGTGCTTGGGAGATCAGGAGAGCAGGATTGTTCTTATTGCCAAGACCAATATTTCTGCTGGTGAAGAACTAACGTATGATTTGTTGCGATATATATAATTTTTTTGTCTGTGCATTCGTGCAACATACTGCAGGCACTTTTTCTTGTCCAGGAATGAAGTTTTTTGTCTCACTCACATATAGCTTCTTTTTTCCCATCTACAGGTATGATTACTTGTTCGATACAGATGAGCAAGATGAACTCAAGGTTCCCTGCCACTGCAAAGCCCCCAATTGTAGGAAATTTATGAACTAGGTTAGTTAATGGTTTTGCATTGTTTCAGACGAGGGAACAATTGCACTAACCAAACCTTACCGGAAATATCTCTCCATTGAGGTTGTACTTTTTTTTAAGATAAATTAATCAATTTGTATATCACCCCACTTAGTGGGATAAGGCTTGGTTGTCGTTGTTGTAATTGATTTGTATATTACTTGATTTTATTATAAGAGGAAATTTTCCAGCCATGAGCTGGAAGCATTCTTTGTTACTGGTCACAAATTTACACTTCCAAACTCCATGTATTGAATTTTATTATGTATTGAAGCACAATTTAGGCTGCAGGATATATTATGACGATTTCATGCTTTGAAAAGATACCTCTGACAACCATCACTGCTATGTTTGATTTGGCTTTTACTAAGGAAAGGAAAGGAAACATGGGGTGATTAAGCTTTGGGTATCATCTATCATTTCATATAAAATGTAATTTGCACTTTTAGGCAGAGAGGACTACTACAGTATGATATATGGCTTATAGCTTGAAAGAAATAAGCTGATCGTAACTAACTTCCGTTCATCTTATCGTATGGTTTTTTAATATGCAGCAAAATCTTTTTTTATTTTAATATTTGGGGCTTTGCGTTATACAATTAAGCAACTTGTATACTTTTAATTTTTTTTACACTGCAACTTGTCAACGTAAATGGTTTTATTCCCTGTCCAACGTGAATATGTTTTACAGGATATATTTTAATATATTGTCATATTATGAAGATATTTTATAGAAAGGAGATTATCTTAGGACATGATTATTTTTTTCATCTTCAAAACATGGCAATTATGGGAGAACAAGCCGTATGCAGCGGTACAATACAATACCTCAAATCACTAAAAGTAAATCTTGTTAACTCTGCACATGTCATGCACAATTATAAATTTGATGATCTTTGGGGAGGGAAAGTGAAACAATAATGTCTCTGAAGACTTTTTTTGGATGGAGTCTATAATAAGCCACCACGGTTCAATGAGTTATCTTTGAAATGAACTTGCATATGGAAGTTTATGTATTAGTATATTCTATCTATAATAGTTGGTTTATGTAGACTTAACAGGATGATATATATACCAGACAGAACAAAACCAAAGACAGCTGAAAAATATTTGTTGGTAAACATTTTGTTTTTAATTTATCCAATTGCCTATTATGCTGACATGGCAAAAAAATGACATACCTCAGTTTGACTTTCATATTTCTATTAGACTTTACCAATTACCAATATATAATTCCATTTGACTTTCATTATTGATTCTTAATTAACTTGGATAAATGGTTTCCAAAATATGGAATCTTCGTTTTATAAGCTGGTTTGTTCTTGTTCATCTAAAATAGCAATGGACATCTTGAAGTTCCTATTTCACTTGTTCATATTATTTCCTGTCATATATACCTCAGAGGACTATTGTCAAAATTCTTGGTGCAGTGAAAATAACATCCTTATTCGCTTCCCTTTTCAATTAGAAGTTGATGGTGATCCACGTCCTTATTGTGGCTATCCTGGTTTCAAATTATCTTGTACTAATGATAGCAAAACCGTTCTAACACTTCCTTATTCAGGAGTGTTCTATGTTCGCAAAATCAACTATCTCGAACACCACATACAAGTCTATGACCCTCATCGTTGCCTAAGTCTCAACCTTTCAGGTTCACCTTTCGTTACCGAACTTCTTACTAACTACACTCTCTTAAGCTGCTCAACTCCGAACATGTTAGGATCACAATTCACACCTGTTGACTGTCTTAGCAACTCTACGCATTTTGTATCAGCTATTCCTTCACTGAGCTTCACCAATTCATTGCCTCAGTCTTGCTACATCATTAGAAATTTTTCAGTTCCAGTTGCAAGTTCATATCCGGAATTTTTTTTAAACAACTTCAGTGAAGATCTTGAACTAACATGGTCTTCACCGGATTGTAGATATTGCGAATTACAAGATCGCATGTGCGGATTTGAGAGCAGAAACAACAATCAAGTTCGTTGTTTCTCTAATCAGCAAACAGGTACCTATTAAATTTTTCCACATGTCAACTCATTTGTTTAATGGTTCGTGACACGATATTATTTCGTCATTCAATCTAAATTGTTTTATCAACTTGCTTGCTTAGTCAAAAACTTGACAAACTAAAACGTTCATATATTATTTTGAATGGAGCTGACACATACGGAAATTGATTGAAAATTTTAAGTCAATGATATGGTATCGGTAACCTTAACAGTAACATTTTTATGTGTCCGCGGTGGATACATATGCCAGCGAGAGTTCCGCGACCACAGTAAAAGGATTTTACCATGCTTAAAATTTGACATACATACATGTTTTAGTAATAAATAACTAAAGGCCAAAAACAAATGAAAAACTTGGTGAATACTACGAGATACATGCAAATTGAAAGTAGAAAGCGACGTCAAGCCTTCTTATTCTTTGACAGATACCAACCTATTTATTCATAATTACTCAGAAGTCAGAACTTTTCCATCTTCAGGTCATTCACGACATAGTCTTATGATTTCTAGAATCATAATATTATCAATTGGGGGAGCAGCTATGACGTGTGCAATTGGGATAGGATGCGTATCATGGTTCAAGCGTAGAAGAAGGACAATATCAGCTGAACCTTCCATTGACATTACCATTACAAGGATGAGGATGGGTCTGGACGAGTCAACAATTGAGTCTTTTGGGAAGGTTGTGTTAGGAGAGAGCCGAAGGCTGCCGGGAGTGGGACACAATGATGGAACCGGATGTTGCTCAATATGCCTCTCAGAGTACAACGTTAAGGACATAATTAGATGCATTCCTGAATGCAAACACTGTTTCCATGCTCACTGCATTGATGAATGGCTTCGCATGAACGCTACATGCCCAGTTTGCCGCAACTCTCCCTCCCCTTCTCATTATCTTCTTCATATATCATCATGAATCAACTTAGAGAACCATTGCTTGTAAATCACACTATCAAAAGTGTAGGATATGTATCAGTATCTAGATGGCTTAAGTCACTGAGTTTGCATTCCGATGATAATGCCATTTTGTATAGAATTAACTTTATAAAATTAAAAATTAGTTTGAAGTAATTTGATTTTGTATTTTAAAAATAAAAAATTGTTGCAAGTCATTTTGCAGGCAAACTTGTTTAAAACTTTCAAGCCTACAAAACTTCTTTTATCAGTTCTGCTCAACAAACTGGGGTTATACATCATCCAGATTTCTTTGCAGTTGGTACACTTTTATTGCATTCTTTTACTGGGGTTATCCTAGTTAATTGAATCATTATTTTGCCATGTCAGTATAATATATTGAAATTTAAGACATATGGAATGATGCACTCTAATTATCTAAGAGTGAAGAGAAGGACACTCTTCGGTGAGTGTCAGCTTCAACAAGGAAAAGAGATGAAAAATTGGGGGAGAAAGTGAAACCTTTGTTATTATTCAACATGTTAGAGTTGGTTCATTGTTACATCATATATAACAAACCTTGGCATAACAATTTGCATAATCTTAGGAAAGGGAAATAACAGAATCCTAAATTTAAGGCAACCCGATATATATATTATGACCATTTCATGCTTTGAAAAAAAATACTCTTGTTACAACCAGGGGCGAAAATTTGTATTTCCATTGAATGATTAAGTGTATTATCCTAGCTAGTTACCCCAATAATATATTTTTAGCTACCTCAAACAAGTTTATTAGCAAAATATTAGCACAAATAAAAAGATTAACAAACTAATATTTGATTAATAAACGTATTTGTCTTATTTTGACATTTCGGTCTCTACAACAACTATAGAGAGTATTTTTAGCAATAAAAATTATCAATAGTCAAACAAAATGTACGATAGGTTAATACAAATAGCTTATTTATTTACATTGAAAAAGAAATTGTTAGTCTATTTTCAATTATCCAATTATGAATTTGATTTGGCTGCTAGCTTTGCCGCTGGTGACAACCATGACTGCTATATTTGATTTGGCCTTTACAAAGGATAAATGCTAGATGGGGTGATCAAACTTTGGTTTCATTTTATTTTTTGAGGAATTTGGTTTCATTTTATTTTATTCCGATACCTTTCGAAACTGACAATTAAGATTTATGGCTACCGTAGGATATATGTAATCTTAAAGAGATACACTGATCTTTGCTAACTTTCGTTGATATTATCATATGATATTTTCATGTGTAGGTAAATCATTTTTATTTTATACAGTTAAGCAGTAATGCAACTTGTGTCATTTCAAACGACAGACTTAAGCTTTCATGAAAAAAATACAGACTTAAACAATTGAGTTTTTTTGTTTACAAAACAATTGAGTTTAATCAATGTAATGTAAAGTAAATAAATACTTGATATATTATGAAAAAGAATAATTACTTTATGAAAATATTTATGTTTTTTCAAAACATGGCTTTTAGGTGGGTGGAACAAGCCTTGTGCATCAGTACAATACAAAACCTCAAATCACAATAATTTATTAAAGAAAATTTTGTTAGTTAACTGTATGTATATATCACTCACAATTATAAATTTGATGATCATTGGAAAGGAAAAAAAGAAACAAGAATGTTCCTAAAGACTCTTTTTTGGAAGATTCAGGTTGAATTACATGCCCTATTTGACGTAACTACTCTGCCTCCACTTCTTATACTCTTTTACCTGCCCCGTTAATCTGGGACCTTGTAAATCACACTAACATATGTTTGGGATATGTATTAGTATCTGGAAGATGGTTTAAGGTAGTGAGTTCCAATGAATGTTTGTTGAATTTCTTAGTAATTTCACAGGAACACAAAAATTTCAAGGTTGCAAAATATTTTTTTATCACTTCTATAGAAACAAGAATTTATAAGGACAAATTATTTGTTTAAGTGTCGGAGCATTGTGAAGAATATAAAGATGATTTGGTGGTTGAAATGAGAGAGTTAAGGAGTAATAAGGAGGTTAAGGGTTTGATCCCCACTCTTGCATGAAAACAAACAATACTCACATTGGCCATTTATAAAAAAGTGCCACTGCACCGATGAAGCTATCTGGAATCTAAGACTATTTTACCATCTAAAAAAAACAAAATTGAAATTGTTCATAATACACAACAACACGCCGGGATACATTGTCCAGCTTCTTTTGGCCGTTTGTTAACAGTATTATTGCATCAAATACAGCTCACAGTGAAAAACAAAACAAACATAAAATGTAGGCATTATAGTTGTTTCGCAAGCCGATACCCAATTAGCTGCTAAACAAAAACATAGTATCGGTTATAAAATACTGTACAGAGAACAAACTGCTTCAGCGATGATAGATGCATATCAAAGTACTTTTCATTTCTTTGCTAGCAGTTTCTTTGGAAGTTTATCCAAGGGAGTTGATTTTAAAAGAAAAAGCCTTGCAGCACGTTCCTGCAAAGTACCTCCACATTTTAACCCACGTGACTGGAGTTCAGTCTTCAAATTCTCCAAGCCAAGAACCTGTGAAGATCCGACCCATGGAAAATACATCAAACTTAAGAGACTAACAAATAGTACTTGACTAGTGGATCTAGTCTATAAATGAGATGACTTATCTTCTTGTATCTTATCATGCATGTCTAAAACTACAGTTTGTCAAATAACATTCTATTCATTAAGTTAGAAAAAATATAAATATCGATAGATTCCTTAAAAAAGAGGTTGCTAAAGTATTGCATTTTGCTTAAAAGTTATCGTATATATCAATTAAATGAAGAACATAAACATATCAAAGTGTAGAACACTACATAAGCCCTCATTATGTTTTAAAAATATACCTCAAGTTCTGCAGCTGAATTAAAAGCATCAAAATTAAGAGGCTCCTCCTTTGCTGGAACACTAGTGCTTGGCAAGCTTTCTTCAATGACCACTGTTTTATGCTCAAGAGAACCATCAATTTCCATGTCATTGGACACAACTTCAGAGCTCACAACATTTGAGGCTTGAGCACCAGTGCCATCAACCTTATTATCATGATAATCATCATCTTGAACACTAATTAAAGAATCCAAGGTCTCTGAACAAGGCACAGCGTTAGCCTCCATCATTTCATCATTTACCATGGGTTCAGCAGCAATACTCAGTTTTGCCTCAATACTTTCAGTACTCTGGGATCTTTCAACAATTTCCACTTTGCCTTCTCCAACAGTTTCCTTTTCTTCTTCAGATCCACTCTCACACGAACCAACCCCAGAAGAGTCTCCATCCCGCTTGAAACCAGTCACAGAATCAAAACTGCCTTCAGCCTTATTTAACCCAGACTCATTCTGACTATTTAACAAAACAGATTTCTCAGTTTCTCCCTCATCATCAATAACATCTTCATCAGAATCATCATCACTTTCATTCAATGCCCTCTTCCCCATCCTAGAAAAACCAAACACCAACACAACACATCACAAATATAAATACCAAATCCATAAAATCCAACAATTGACCCAAACAAATAAACACATCCAAACTTCATATTAAGGGCCTGTTTGGGTTGGCTTATTTGAGCTTATCTACTGACATAAGTTTTGTGAGATTGTTTGGGAGAACTTATGAAAACAGCTTGTGACATTTTTCATAAGCTTTTTTGAGCTTATGTTCATAAGTTATTCAAGATAGCTTATGAAAACAACTTATAGCGTATACAAAAACAATAATTCAACTTAATTTTATCTTTTGCTATATAAATAGCTTATGAAGGCTTATACAAAAGTGCTGATAAGCGCTTGTGCTATAAGCTGCAAATAAGTTGTTCACCCAAACAGACCCTAAACCTATGTTTGGTTCTATGTTTGTTCCCCTATAATCAAATTTATTGATATATATACACACATAAAAGCAATTATGACCCAAACTATCGAAACATAAACTAAATAACTTTTTCGTGTATCCAAACATAAACCATTTTACAATCAACTGACCAACTTTCAATCAAAACCAAATTTAAAAAGTCAATTTGTGTGACAGCATAATCAAACACGCACTAAACTATTTAGTTAACCATTGCCTTCATAATAATTTAAACCATACAACAATTGAAAAATACAAAACCAAAACTACAACAAACCAAAATGGCTTACCATATCTTCAACTTCTTCTGATCACGAGCAAGCGAACCTTCCGATATAGGCGAAGATTTACGCTTAGAATATCGTATCGAATCCAGAACAGACTCGGCAACCTCTGCAACACAACGTTCAGACTGTTCCCTATACTTAGCAACATACTTCTGAGCCTCAACATCACCATTCTTCCCCTTCCCCTTATTATTCTTCTTCATCTGTTTCTTCAAAAACTCCTCCGCCACTTTCTCAAGCTTCCTATCCCCTTCCCCTTCTCTCCACTCCTCCAACCTCTTCTCCGCATTAACATGCCTTAATCTTCTCCCACTCATATCCCTACAAGCATCGAAATTATTCGTCTTCTTCTGCCCCGCTTTCGTCGCCGCACCACGAAGCAACGATCCGAATCCTCCTTTCCCGCCTTTCAGACGGAGAAGAAGACGAACGGAGGGGAACATGTTTCCACCTTCCGGCGAACAACATATCGCCGAGTTATCGTCGTTGAGGTGGCGGCAACCGGTGACGAGGCGTTGGTGTTGGATTGGGATTCCGGTGAGATGGAAAAGACGATCTTTGATTGAAGTAGCGGAAAGGATCGGAGAAGGGAATAATAGGGTTAGGGTTTTACCGTTCAAGTGCTTCACGAATAGATTGAACATTCTATGGCTCTTTTCTTGTTCCATGGTTGAATGAATTTGGGAAATTAGGGTTTCGAAAGAGAAGAGAATTTGGGGTTCGAGTTCGATGCTGAATGAATAGATGAACGAATGGGTCGATTCCAAATCGGTATCGGGCGGGTCCCGTATTCACGCCGATCTCCTTTTAATTTTTTAAAAGAAAGTTCTATTTGAGAGGATTGCAAGAGAAATGATATTTAAACATCTATTTTGTGACAACTTTTGCTACAACATTTTTTTCGTGCAATACTTGTTTTTTCTTTGTAAATTATGGTTGTCACCGTAAATTGTCAATTAAAAGTTGTTTAAATAAACTCCTCGTTCTATAGCTTATAGTATATAATAAATACTTGTAACAAATAGATAAGAATAAATTAAAATATTAAAATAAAAGTGTAACAATACAAATGTTCTCTTTGTTCCTTTATCATTTAAAAATTATAACAAACTAGACGAGTGTATTTATACTTACTTTTTCATTATTCCGATTATACCCTTAAACAATAACTTTTACTATAATAAAAATTGTTGTTGGTGTCATTAAAAGAAAAGAATTTAGATTATATTTTTTATTATATTGTTGGTTTTAGTTAAATATATAATTATGATTAGTTTGATTATAATTTGAAGAAAAAAACATTTATATTTTTACTTTTAAAGAAAATTAAAATTTCATTAAAAAACAGCTTTCATAATTTTAAAACATTAGTGCAATAAAAATAGCGGAAAGACGATCACATGAGTGCCCGTCTTTTCGCTAGTATCAATCAATCAATAAACCAATATCAATCAATAGTATATGTATAAAGTAAGGTTTTTTAATGTCACGTGTCACTTCCACGTTTACTCTCAATATTATTATTTTTTTTCTATATTTTATTTCAAAACTAATATTTTATTTGACATAAATATCTCAACAAACTTTTGATTTTATCCATTAAATATTTTATTTAATTTTATATTGAATTCCTAATATTTTATGTAGCCAAAATATTTCAACAAACTACATATAATACTTTCAGGATTATCTATTAAATTTTCACTTTATTTTTTTGGGAAAAGAAGCTTCAATTAGTTACTATCTAATCTTTTAGGATCGTATTATTCAGTTAGTTTTTCATTGAAGAAAAAAAAGGATTCAGTTAATTTTTTTATATTATCTTTTAGGAACTATAAATAAAGGAGATTTTGCTAATCACATATTTTAAGCAGAAACCGAAGTTTGAACTAACACCTACAAGTGAGTTTGTGGATTGTTTTTTTCGAGTTTTTTATTCATAATTGAGTTTCTTTTTTCATAATTGAGTTTTTTTTTGTAGTGACTGGGGTTTGAACCCCAGACCTTGCATATATTAATGCATTGTCCTTACCAACGGAGCTACGCTCACGAGGACATTCATAATTAAGTTTGTGATATTCATTCCTATTTTGTTGTTGTTGTTGTTGTTATTATTATTATTTCACTAGTTCAGTAGTTTAGCAATAGGTATTTATTTATGTTGATATGTTCTGTTTTTTTTTTAAAGAATGTTGATATGTTTTGTTGTATTTATTTATTGATTTATGCCACTACATTGATCGATAGGTTTGGTATACATTTCGTTAGGCTTTGTGAATTCATTTGTAGTCGATGTTGGTGCGTGTCATTATAGCGGGCACCTTGAACCCAATAGTCTATAGGAACACAATCGTTTCTAAATAACAAATCAATCACAGTCATCTAAATAACAAACCAATCACAGTCGTTTGTATTTCTAAATATGTATATATCAACCACTTCCGAATCCTACTTTTTAATATAACATGTTTTCATTTTTTTGGTTTTTTTATTTTTTTTTATTTTTTAAGACAACTTTTCAAACAGCATCTTAAAAATTTCTAATCACGTTTTCTGATCACCTATTCACATATTTTGAGAACTATCAGACTTGCCATAAAATAAACTATCTTAAAAATTACTATTTTTTAAGTAATCTAGGCGGTCGAAATAATAACGTCATTTCTTGTAAGGTGGCTAGCTAATCTTATTCCTTCACTAGTGTCAATGGTGATTAGTTGTTTAAGAAAACACATAAAGCAAAAACAATGCAAAACAATGAGATACCTTAGTAAAGAAGATCCAGTGTACTTCATTTTCTTGGTTTGATATAACAAGTTCCAACATTTGTATAATTCTCTATAAAAAAATTGTATAAATAGGTTACATTTCAATATATATATATATATATATATATATATATATATATATATATATAATATTAAACTACTATAAATTTTCATATATATTAATATATAATATATCAAACTACCGTAACTTTTTTTTGATTATTTTAATACAAAAAGTTACAACAAATATTAACGTGCCATATATACGAATGATATCTTGGAACAAATATCAAAACAAAATATAAGTAAATCAATTTTTAATTTGCTTATTGAATCTGTGACAATTTATTTGCTAATAAAAAAATATTTTTGAACAAAATCAAGTTGGAATTCATTTTCTAATCAAATCTTTTTTTAGAGTAACATATATATATATATATTTTTAAATCAAGTGTGAATTTATTTTCTAACTGAGTTTGAATATAAATATTTCACATATTTAACGATAGAGAGATTTTAATACAGCGGAAGTGTTTTTTTAAAGATATACCAAAATATTTGTTTTGTTAATTTGTTCACCTAAAAACATAAAAAGTAATATGTTAGATGACCTACTAATACTTGAAGGAGTAGGTTAAAAAGCCTCCTCACGCACCGATGTTGACATAAAACCTAAATCTTTATCATAATTTTGTTACAATGATTAATATCTGTCACAGAACTTTAGGGCAAACAATGTGGGTTCTTCTCCCTTTTTTTTAACTGAATGGTAATGTTATTATATTAACAACAAGATGAAATGTTTTATGTATAAAACATAGAATGCCTTAGTAAATAATATGAAACATGATGCAAGAGGATATTAAACTTTTTTTTTGAAGAAACAAGAGGGTATTAAACTTGATATCGCTTCAATGCCTTGAACTCACCTCATTGAAGCTAGATTGCCTTGTACTTCCTTCAACATAGGACAGTTTGGATACCTTGAAATTTAATACCCCTATGTTGAAGAGCATTAAATTCTTCATCTTATTGATACAAGAGGTTGATACAATGGCTTTCCAATGTACAATTTTTTTCCTAAACTTGAGATTATGCATGTAACCACATTTTTGATGGTTAGTAATAATATTTTGAAAGAGTGAGTTTTTTTTTTTTTTTTTTACATTTTTCTGTTTTTGAATTGTATTGAATTTTACATGTTTTGTTCATGCCACAACTTCCGGACAAATTATTCAGTAAACTCGTTCATCTTATATGATGTGGAGTATGATCCTTTGTGGATCTTAGACATCCTTCAAGCTTCTCCTTTTTTGCAAAAACTTTCCGCAATGGTGAGTGAACATTGATAAATATAACTTTTTAATTGATTTCTCTAAGTAATTGCAGCTCTTCCTTGGAAGTATCTTATTTTTATAATTTTACAAAATTTTATAATTAGTTAAAATAATTTCTTAAGATGTTTTGACTTTCGATTTGCATCCATTGATACTTGTTTGTCAGCTTTTAATATCATTCATACTATGATTTTACATTTTGAGACAGTTTGGTGCTTCAGAGTTCTCTAAAAATCATAAAGATATTAGTGACGTTGAAAGATTTTTTCACGACGAGTTAAAAGTTGTTGAATTGAGAGGCTGTGTTGGCAATTTATATGAAATTGAGTGTGTTATGAATGCTCTAAAATATCCTCACAAGCTTGAGATAATAGTTGTGAGTTGGAGAGAATGTGAATCATTGAATTGAGTGTTTGATCTTAAGTGGTTTGAAAGTGGATGTAAAAGGATGAGGAAAAGTTGGAAGGCAGAGAAATAGTAGGACGAGAAAAACTTGTGTTCATTGACTAGAAGAAAGGCTAGCAATCTAAAGGTACAAGCTACTAATCTCTTGGTCATAAAATTAACATAATACTTACTTTTAACTTTAGGATGTAGTAATCATCTTAATTATGAATTAAGTTTAGTTTGTGTGTGCGCTTAAAAACTTGGTAACTTAGGTACTATGTTTTTAGTTGTGTGCACTTTAAGCGCCATGTCATTTTATCTTAAACTATATATGCATTTTATTTGTATGATATTTGCAAACTAGAAAGAAAGAAAACACATTGTGTGAGATTAGATAAATGGTCTCCAGGATTCTTCTTTGAACCAAAATTTGAATTTGAACTTTTATCATGAGTCTCTTATTTATGTGATGATTCTACATTGATTTGTCGTTCCATATCGTGTGGTATGGTGTTTCGAGCCTCTCACCAAATGGTAATATTTGGTATTAATTTCTTTTTAAAGTCTTTTGCGTTGATAAATTTGAGACTTTAGCTTATTTTAGTCCAAATCCCTGTCAAATCTTGAGTTAGTAGTTGATTATAAGTGTTATAATATGTGCGCGGAATGTTTAGTTTGACGATTGTTTATTTATTTTACGGTGCCTCTCTAACAAGGCATGAGCAAACCATAAAATAAATCACATTTTCTCAACCGTAATTCGGATTTGATTATTCCAACGGTGCTGACAAGACATCAGAAAAAGAAAGATTGTGGAGTAATTGTTTAGTTTTCTTTAATTTGTTATAAACTATCTCCTTCGATTATTTTTCGTTGTCATTGAATAACTTGTTACACAACTATGTATATGTTTTCTATAATAATCTTAATCATAAGTTAGGTCATTACATCTAGTTCTCTCTTCAATGTATTATGTATAACTAAGTATAATTTTGACAAAAATAATATAATAATGTAAATATTATGTATAACTAAGTATAACATTGACATAAAAGTATAAATACAACACAAAAGTATAATATATCAAACTACCGTAAATTTTCTTTATTTTATTTATAATTCAAAAAGTTACAACAAATATTAACGTGCCATATATATGAATGATATTTTGGAACAATATAAAAAAAAATATAAGTAGATCAATTTTTAATAGAATTGCTTATTGAATCCGTGACAATTTATTTGCTAATAAAAAATATTTTTGAACAAAGTCAAGTTGGAACTTATTTTCTAATCAAATAAGACACAAAGATATATTTTGTCATATTTTGATAATTTTGGAATATTTTTCAAAAAACCAATTTTTCATAGCAAATGTTGACACAAAGATATATAAGACTCTAACACCACAAATAACAAAGTAAAGTTCTAAATAAGTTCAATCAATGTCAATGTTATGTAAAAGTTTTACCTTGTTGTTGTGAAAGATGATTTTTTTTTTCTTTTGAAAGAACAAAAAAAATGAAAATGAAAATCGGAGTGAAAAATGAAAAATGCAGAGAAAAGTTTGTTGTGTTTTTTATTTAAAAAGTGAAAGAGTGTGAGGAAGAAATGAAAGAGAGAAAGGTGATCTTTTCGCCAATATTAAGGTTTAGGGTTTTAGTTAAACATGTTATCTTTTCGCGTTGAAGAAATAAAATATGAAAATCTACTTCATAGGAATAAGATGAAACATACTACTATCGACAACCTTTATTTCCGCCTCTAATGCACTTTTTTATAAGCAATGAGATGAGACGGCACAATCAACAAATATAAGGCTTAAATCAAAAGAAAAAGTTAAGTAAAAATCGACCATATCAAGAAGGACACAATTCCCAAAGATCTTTAGTCTCAAGAACACAAGATATAACTGAATCATAACACTTAATAAATCTAGATTTGGTGGAGTGATGAGGGGTGGAGATAAAGGGCAAGTCGGAATGCTCAGACGAAAATAGAGATGCGACTTATTTAATGATGTGGTTTTCTAGCATGTTGAGATATAAAGTTACGATACTATGCACAATCAGATAAAATAAAAGTGAATGTGATGTTATAACAAAAACATTAATCAAAAATAGAAATTCGTCAAATGAATTCCAATTAGTTGTGAGTTTTGAACATACCCCATCATTTTTGGAAAAAAATATGCTCTCTGCCAAAAACATGTGTTCTACAATCCAGCTAACACGCTATTAATCTGGTATTAAGTTATAAAATAAAATAGAAAAACTTCAATATAATTATCCACGTTTAACAATTGTGGTAATCCTTGCAATTCTGTTAGGGAATCAAAACTTCCTACACCAATGTTTAATGCTACAGTAACAAGTTGCAAACAAAAAAACACTATTATTATTAACACCATAAAAATAAAATGTCAATCATACATTATCATTATTTGAGAAACTTATAAAAACAATCATTGTTCATTCTCTAACTAATAAGCTACTATCATCCAAGGCAACAACAAAAGACATACAATGATGTTTATGTAATATTAATGGTTTAAAATTACAGAGTCTTAAAAACATTACACATCAAGTGACAATCATGAGCATAAACATCTGGTTTAGAAATTATAAAATTTGCTTAACAAGTAATGAACATTAAGCAACAATAATGAAAATAGTTAATTCAATTTTGTTTCTTTTTTTTATGTACATTCATTCAATTTTGTCAAATCTCCTGCGACTTTTACATAATATTGAAAACAAATTTTCAAATTCAAATTCAAATTAGAGAATATCACTTAAAGTTACAAAGTATAATCTAAATTATCATCAAAACACTTATTATAATGAGAAATATATAGATACCCGTTCCATTTGTATGCTTTCATTTTTAGGGGTTCCTTCTATAACAACTTTAGGATTGTGCATGATAAATGCATGGAGACCGTTCTCTAGCTTAATCACACGATACTCCTGAACGTCGTGCTTGGATTTCCTAACATCGACGTCTTCCATATTTGAGCTTCTGTTGAAAAGCAAAGTATGTGAGTAAGTGTTGAAATACAAAATTAACATTAACATTAACTAGAGAATATGTGTAACTTAATTTTCATTTCATTAAGTAATTATTACAATACTACCTAATATAGTTTAATCATTTACAAAACATTTAATGAACCAGTGTTAGCTAAGAAAACTAAAACTAAATTAGTTTAGTCAATACTTTCAGCTTCTCCTCTAACCACACATCCTTTTTCAAAAAACTAATTTCTCATAGCAAAAGTTGACACGAAGATATATAAGACTCTAACACCACAAAAAACAAAGTAAAGTTCTAAATAAGTTCAATCAATGCCAATATTATGTAAAAGTTTTAACTTGTTGTTGTGAAAGATGATATTTTTTTCTTTTAAAAGAACAAAAAAATGAAAATGAAGATTGGAGTGAAAAATGAAAAATGCATAGAAAAGTTTGTTGTGTTTTTATGATTTGAAAAGTGAAAGAGTGTAAGGAAGAAATGAGAGAGAGAGAGAAGTGATCGTAAGTTAGAAAGATGATAGACTGTGAAGATTTAGTTTGTTAGAAGAGATGGAGTTGCTTGTTGTGCTATAAGATTTTCCATGCAAAAATGGATGTGTGTAGTAAAAAGATTCTATATAGTACGGTTATGATTTACACTACCGCCACACACGTCAACTATTTTTCTTAATACGTTATTAGTTGGTGATTAATAAACTATAAACATTCCTTTTCAAAATTATAAACATTGATTACCTAATTTTGATGTCAAACCAAATTAATATAGACTTTATCAATTATTATTATTATTTCAACAATTAATTAGTGGAAAATGTTGACATGTGTTCTAAGTGGAAATTGTGTAATTTATTTTTCAAAAATTGAAAATTATTTTTTTTAAGAAATAATTTCTATTTGTGGAATTCTTAACATTTGTCCTCATGTTAACATTGCCCTCAATTAAAGATTTTGCCCCATAAATCAAGTGGGACCAATGAGTAAATTCATCGAAGAGATCAATCTCTAAAATGAATTATGGTAACTTCGACCGATCAATCAGTTACGTGTGGGGATACATAATTAGTTCATTTAAAACTCCAAAGTCTTAAACCTTTACCACCAGTACAATCCATTGTGGGTTATCTTTTAATAGGTATTTGTGTATCCACCAAAATAGATGAAGTTGTATATGCATGGGGAACAAGTCTTTACATAGAAAGGAAGTCTCATACATATATAGTTGCGTCTACATCAAATTAAAGGGTTGAAATTTCCCTTTTAAGTTGATTAACAAGAGAAGACAAACACCAAAAAGTAAGAGTTAAATTTCTTTTATGCTTTTTTGCTTGATGTAAAATAGAAAGAATGGAATGGAGTATATGGGAAGGATTCCCAATTTTTAGAAGTTTAGAATAGAAATCTATGGCACGGTGTAAAAAGATTCGTTATCTTTCTTTCTTTTCATATGCCAACAGTGTATATTTCAAAGTTGATTTATCCTTTCACGGTAATTACACGATCACATATGGTATGTTGAAATGGATCGAAACATAATACACCTTGAATAATATTAATGATTAATAACAATAACAATAATGCAATCATCATTAAAAAAACAGTAATGTAATCATAAATTGATCATTGCGTTAAAGTTATTAGTTTTTTAATTTGGTCTCAAGTGGTTAATAAGCTTTCCTAAAATGAACTGTTCGAAATAAACCAAGTTCGATTCCATGATTAGATTTTGCTTACCTTCTGGCGGAACTTCCGATTAATAAGGTCCCTTTACCGGAAGGTTAATACAAAACACAATTATTATTATTATTATTATTATTATTATTATTATTATTATTATTATTATTATCATCATCATCATGATATTGGTACAAAATTAATTTACACTGTTGTGCAACAATGACTAATCTTCATCACGGAACTTGTGGAGCACATAGGGTGAATTCTTTCCTCCGAGCTATAATTTTTTCATACGCAAGAGCAAGGAATCAAACTCTTCACCGCATGCCCAAATCTCTTGCCATTTACACCAATCAATTATTGGTTGTTAAAGTTATTAGTTATTCATCAATAAAACATAATTTTATAGACATTCATTAATTGATCGGCTAATTTTGATTTCAAAATTTAAGTTTAGATTTGTTTTGGGTTACAAGTATAGAATTGTTTATCCCTTTTGTGTATTTGGGTATGCCTATTGGTGGTAATGCGCGTCGCTTGTCATTTTGGGATCCTCTCATAAATCGTATCAAAGCTAGACTGTCAGGTTGGAAATCTAAATATTTATCATTGGGTGGTCGATTGGTGCTCTTGAAGTCTGTCCTGTCGTCATTGCCTGATTATGCTCTTTCCTTTTTTAAATTTTTTTTTTTTTTTTGGGGGGGGGGAGTGATGACCACAGGAAGATAACTTGGGTGGATTGTAACACTATTTGTGGGAGTAAGGAGGTTGGTGGCTTCGGGGTAAGGAGAATTAATGAGTTTAATATTGCATTATTAGGGAATTGGTGTTGGAGGGTGTTGACAAAATCTAGTAGTTTGTGGTTTAGGGTGTTGTCAGCGCGGTATGGCATGGAGGGTGGGAGTTTGAAGGGGGGAGGCCGTGAGGCTTCACTCTGGTGGTGGGATATTTACCTTTTATGTAGAGATAGGTGGTTTAATGACCATGTCGAGCGCTCCCTTGGTAACGGGAAGCATACTTTATTTTGGTCGGATGTTTGGTGTGGTGAGGTTTCATTTAAAATTAGGTTCAGTAGGTTGTTTGAGTTATCGGCGTTTAAAGAAGTATCAGTTTTTGATATGAGTCAGTTGTGGTGGGGTGAAGAGGGTGAAGCGTGGAGGTGGAGGTTGTTTACGTGGGAGGAGGAGGAGGTGGGAGAATTAACGTTATTACTTCATAATGTTCACTTGCAGGTTCATAGAGTTGACAGATGGTTGTGGACAATAGAATCATCTAATGTATTCTCATTTCAGAATGCTTATAATTACCTAACAGTGCATCCTCCTTTAGTCTCATTGGTTCCTGCTGCATCGTTGTGGCATAAAGATGTCCCGTTAAAGGTTGTGTTATTTGCATGGCGTTTGTTCCGAGACAGGTTGCCCAAAGAACAATTTTTTCATCGGCGTGGTGTTCTCGATCGTGGGTGTGGTTCGATCGAATCTTCCCAACACTTGTTTTTACATTGTAATATCTTTGGGGTTGTTTGGCATTTCATTTATAGGTGGCTTGGCATCTCAGCGGTAATTCCTGCTCAGGTACAAAATCACTTTAATTAATTTAGTGTCAGTGGTGGTATCGTGAAGACACGTCGCTTTGTATCTCAGGTCATTTGGTTTGCGACAGTTTGAGAAATTTGAAAAGAAAGAAATAACATGCATTTTAACGACAAAATATGCTTAATTAGTCAGGTTGTTGATAGGATTAAGTCTCTCGTTTTTAGGTGGTTGAAGGTGAAATTTGCTACTCTTCCCTTTAATTACCACGATTGGTGGCTTAGTCTGTTCACCCTGTTAGGCATACGCTGATAGTCTTTTCTTTTGGTGGTTTTGTTCAGTTTCCTCTTGTAAATATTGTTTATGACTTTGCTTGTCTTCCCTTGCACACCTTGTGCTAGGAAAGACTTTTTGAGTTGGTAATATATTCCATTTTAGCCTCTTCAAACAAAAAAAAATTCAGAATTTTTGTTACCCAGCATATTTGATGCAATTTTGGTTTCGACCGGCTTTTGACCCAAAAAGTGATGATTTAATTTTAAAAGTGGTAATTTTCGGTCTCAAATGTGGTATTTTCAATTCATATTCAAAATTGAGACAATAAATAACGACTTTGGGATTAAAAAAATGTAACGAAATAGCAATAAACACGATACTAGAGAAACCAAAATGTTTTTTTATTGAGTATAGCTTTCGATGGATTTATTTTTAGAGCCATGCTATTTTCAGCGAGAGAATACATAGCGAATTTATTTAGAATGTTTTGAGTCGTTAGATTTTGTTAGTGTAATATATTGGAGCATCCTGACACATTGGATATCAATGCTGCACTTGGTCAAACTAAATCACTTATTCTTAGGCTAAATTATATCAACTCTTTGATTTGTATTAGTTGTGCACAATGGTCAATGGTTGCACATATCTGTACATTTAATTATTGTAATTACCTTTAATTAGCTTACAAATAGTCAAGGGATATTCTCCCTATTTATGTATATCACTCACGATCAATAAAATATAACAGTAATTGTGTGCTTTGTTTACTTGTTTATGGTATCATTTGCTCAAAGCTTTACAACATCGTTCCAAAACCTGCTAATTTATCATGCCTTCTGTCCACACAATCAAAATCAGTGAGACTACATTTGTAGTAGTACTTCAACCTCAAACATCCATCAAACTTACCTGCTCCAATTACCCTGCTTGGAAGGTTCGATTCAATGCCTCCATGGTTGGCTATGACCTTCTTGGGTTTGTTGATGGTACCAAAATCTATCCTGCACAAACTCATGCAGATCATACCTACTGGCAACGTCAGGATAAGTTGATCCTACATGTCATTATCTCCTCAGTAGACCATAGTATCATTACCATGCTTGGGAATGTCACAACTTGCAAACAAGCATGGGACATTCTACACAAGATGTTTGCAAGCAAAACACGCTCTCCCATCATGCATCTTAAAGAGCGTTTGTCTCGGTTCTCCAAAGGTACACAGTCAGTGACTGAGTATCTGCAAACAATCAAATCCATGTCTGATGAACTGACTGTAATCAACTCTCCATTGGATGATGTTGATCTCATTATTCATACATTGAATGGACTCGGATCTAAGTTCAAAGAGATTACTACTACTCTTCGTGCTCGTGAAAACCCAATTGAGTTTGATGCACTCCATGACTTGCTGATTGATTATGAAAGTCATCTCAATAGAGATGAAGATACATCTCCCATAGCATCTGCCCATGCTGCATACAAAGGGAAACAACACTTTCAAAAACGTGGTTACACTCCTAATCATGCCGCTACATCTCAACAATTCAGGTCTGATGCTCCTGGATCCTCCAAGAAAGTCACTTGTCCATACTGTGACAAGCAGGAACACACAGCAAAAGAGTGCTACAAACTCCATGGTTACCTAACCAAAAACAATTTTGGACCATCAGCTCATCATGCTCGAGCAAACCATGCTGCAAATCCAACTGATTGGATTCTAGATTTAGGAGCTACACACCATTATCGGTGATGGATCCACAATTCCAATAACTCACACAGGTAAGGTTATTATTCCTACAGAAACATATAGCTTGAATCTTCCCAAAGTTCTTCATGTTCCTCATATTTCACAAAATCTATTATCTGTTTCACCTTTATGCCATACTAACCCCATCTCGGTTGAATTTTTTTCTAATCATTTCTTGATAAAGGATCTGAAAACAAGGGTGCCGCTTTTCAAAGGATTGCATAAAAATGGATTGTACCACATGCTGCCTCTCACCACTTCTCCCACGGCCTTCACCACCTTCAACTCTTCATCCCCACCATGGCATCATATCTTTGGTCACCTATGTGAAAGAACAATGAGACATCTCTCATCCTTTAATAAAATAAAGACAAGCAAGCTTTTACCATGCATCTCATGTAGTAGTTCCAAGAGCCATAAGCTTCCATTTACCTTTTCCAGTATAGTTAGCAAGAGGCCACTTGAAATTATTTATTCCGATGTATGGGGGCCTGCCCCTATTAAGTCTGTAGATGGTTTTTTATTACCTTATTTTTGTTGACCATTTCACCAAATATATTTGGTTGTATCCACTCAAAAATAAATCAGATGTCTCAGTTATATTCCCTCAATTCAAAGCTATTGTTGAAAAGTTTTTTAATTTACCTATTCTTGTGTTATACTCGGATAATGGTGG
>Ga0315913_1002450_pt1 | contig 21752 bp, 9 predicted proteins | sample MpolsnodulesMG_FD_207736 | JGI IMG/M metagenome (GOLD analysis project Ga0315913, IMG submission 207736) | Medicago polymorpha root nodule microbial communities from Los Angeles, California, United States - small nodules | ecosystem: Host-associated > Plants > Roots > Nodule | place: USA... | reverse complement strand
TTCTGTGTGTTGTGCAGGTTATTTATAGTGCCAGGTTTTTTATTAGGGTTTGTTGAGAGGTGCAGAGAAATCTGCACTTTGAATTGGATAGGAAGAAGTGTTTCTGTTCCTGAGTTTGTGTTGCAGATGAGGCCAATTCGGATTGAACCGTGACATACCGTAACTTGGATTGGGACAAAGAAAAATCTGTACTTGGATAATTAAAAAACAAAGACTAAATAATAATATAAAAAGACTAAATAATAATATAAAAAAGTATTTTAATTAAATAAAGATTTTTATATACAGAATTAACGTTAATTAAAAAATAAAAAATGGAAATAAAAAATACGATAAAAAAACAAAATACAGAGAGAAGCGGGTCCGACTCGGAACTATAATGAGGTATTTTAAAATACTTCTCTGCCGAAATTTTCACTGAAACGTCAGAGATCGGTCAGGTCAAACGGCGCATGAACGTAGGGTCCAACGACACGTGTCAGTGACATCTTAGGTCATAAATTGGGGTATGACAATAAGTCTGTCAAAATCGGCCCCCGAGCCTCAAAATTCGGTGTCCGAGCTAACAAAAACGTGTCCCCATTCTGTCAAATTCGGGGCCCGAATTTTGTCGAATCAAAATGTCATCATGTGACTAGAATTCAGGGCCCCAATGCTTGGATTCGGCGCCCAAATTGGAACTTGCTGGAAATCCGAATTCATCATTATTTTTGTGCTTTCAGCTCCGATTATCTTGATAACCCTAAAAATTACATGAAAATGTCTACTAAACTAGTAATGACAGAGAGTCATCACAACCTCAAACTTGCATTGTTACTTGTCCTCAAGGAACCAACTTAAAATGAAAAATAACATTAAAGTAACACTTACTTCACCAATGGTCATGTCAAAAGTTTGTCTCCCTAGTTAGAAAATGATGAGCTAAGTTGCTTGGTAACACATCCATTTCGGAGGTGGTGGAGAATTTGTTTTATGTTGGCACTAACCCATAGGTACATGATGATGATGATGATGGTGGTGATGAAGAGGAGGAAGGTGCACACTTGCACCATGAGCAAGAAGCCGGTTGGCACTATGATGATGAAGGGTGGACATGGATCCAAACCGAAATTCAAAGAATAAGCACCGAGCAACAAAGACAAGGTGTTGAAGATCCCCGGGCTAAGGAACGATGTCCAAAGAGGCAATCGAATAAATAAAGAAAATAATCAAATGCTCTGGAACATGATGCAACGCCTCCCCCTCCAAGGTCGACCTTATGGACCTTAATAAAATTGTGAGCTTTCCTCCTCCTCCTCCTCCTCCTCCTCCTCCTGTTCTTCATGACCTTCATCATCTTCAACAACATCATCACACACCTTCTTTAATTTAAGAATGCTTCTGTGACCCGTAAAAAAAAAAACTCGAGAATATTGTTCTGTGTTGGTTTCTGCCATTGTTGTATAGTGTTGTTGGATTTGGTTATGGTGTTGTGGTTTTTGTGTTTGGTTTGGACTAGATAGTTTTAGAAAGAAACAACGATGGTTGGAATTTATGTGTAGATGGCTGAAAAATCAATCTGCAATATCTCTCTCACCTTTACTTGTTGTTGATGACGACGAAGAAACAAGATTCAACAACAACCAAGCCTTATCCCACTAAGTGCGGTCGGCTACATGGATCAAATGACGTCATAGTGTTCTATCAAAAACCATATTTGGATCCAACTCATTGACCTCTAAATCTTTTCTAACGGTTTATTGAATGGTTTTTTTAGGTCTTCCTCTACCTCTTTTAACCTGACTCTCCTCCATTTGATCTACTCTTCTTGCAACGGCATCTACGAGACTTCTCTCTACATGTCCAAATCATCTAAGCCTATTCTCTACCAACTTTTCTACTATAGGTGCTACCCCCACTCTCTCTCTAATGATGTCATTCCTAATCCTATCATGTCTAGTCTTACCACTCATCCAGCGCAACATCCTCATCTCTGTACCATACAACATTGTCGGTCTGACTGCTGTCCGATAGAACTTTCCTTTCAGCTTAAGTGGTACTTTCTTATTCCATGTTCCAAAACGAATCATACTCCCATGAACTAGCTTCTTTACCTGCACCCGTTCACGAAGATGTGGGAACCCTTGCTTATTTTTCACTACATCCAGGCGGCGATGCAGCGACCCTTGCTCATTTGACAGTGTACTCGAGCCATACATCGCGTTGCTTCTGGGCAACGACCTAGCATTCACACTATTTCGTATTTGGTCCATGTCATAAACATTCGACAAAATTTTACGTTGGCTGTCGAGGCCTAACTTAACCCTCTCCTTTTACCCGGGCTTGGGACTGGCCTTGGCAGGATTTTAAACAGAGCCCTCTATCAAGAGAACTCTTCCAAAAACTAGTGTATGCCACTAAATGTGACACTGACACGGTATTATTTAGTAAAAGGCGAAAGAATAGTTCGCTATGTCATCATCACACAAGATTGGTTTGTGTTAATTTGAACCATGTAACTGAAATTTCAAGGTTTATGGAATTTTTTAGAGGATGAAAAGATGATGAAGATGTGAGGAGAAAGAAGAAGAGGGAAGATGATGAAAAGTGAAACAAATTAGGTGTTGGTGGATCACCATTACATACAATGGACTTGCATTCTAATGGCTGAAATCACATCTGAAATATTAGATATTAAAAAACTAACGAAAATGATCAATTTGACTGAAGGAGCATATTTAAAGGACCGAATTGAAAAAAATTAGAGTTAACGGACCAAATCAAAAACAACAAATAAGTTAGGGGACTATTTATGTAATTAAGCCAAAATTATATGAGCAAGGACAACTTTGCGATTATTATTAAATTTTAATTTAAATTTGGGAGTAATAAATTTGTACATTTTTTCTAGTAACACCCAAAAATATTGGTTTACACCAAAAACTATTTTTTCATCAAATTTGAATTTTCACCAATTTCACAAACATGTGACCGAAGGTTGATGAAATGTTAGATTGAAGTATATACGATTTTCAATTAAAGTACATTAAGCTTATTTAGGGATGCAATCTCTGTCAAAGATGGATGAAGAGGAAAATAAAAGGAAGAGGAAGACAAATGAAGAGGAAATGGAGGAAGAAATTAGAGAGCAAACAGATTTATTATATTAGGGTTGGATACCCTTACAAGAAGAAGCAAACAGATAAGTAATTCTACCATAAACTAATGGCAAACCAAAAGACCTTTTCCCTCTATAAGTAAAATAATATTCTAATCATTCAAAATAGTATTTATATATTTCAGTGATTCCAAACAATATTATTTTGTTTGTAAGAACAATATTATTATTACTAGCGTTTCAGCACGCCTGTCTGTGTTTTTATTAAATTTTAATTAAAATTATTTTAATTTTGATTAAAATATAAATACAAATATTTTACACTTTTAGATTATACTTAATAAACAATTTAACGACATCAACAATACAACAAATATAATATCAATTATTTTTGAATGATACTAGCAACGTGGAAAATATTCCTTAAAATAAACAATGTGACAAATATCATATGAATTTTATATTTTTGAATGACATCAATAATATATCATTTTTATATGCAAATTTATTTAAAAGTATAAATAGAAGTGAACATTTTGTCCATAATCTACTTAAAAAAAAATTAGTCCATAATCATTTTTTCTGATAGGGAGTTAGTCCAAAATCATGTATAATATAAATTATTGATAAAGTAATATAATATTTAAAAAATATTTTAAATTAAAAAAAAAAAAAACTAACAAGGAAAGAGACAATCGAACTCTGGCGGCAAAAGGTAAGCTTCCACTATCAAACAGCTTCAACTGAATCAGCCGGCCTTACCTTAAAAATTAGAAAATTTCGTCTTCTTCTAATGAAAGCGAAATGGATCTCTTCTACTTCAATGACGTTATTCCCAATCTCATATTCCATAATCTATCATGGAATCACTTTCTCTCATCTTCATTTTCTCACTCCTCATCACTTCCTTCTTCAAACCATCACTCTCTTCCACTCTCGGCGTTGACGCCATCTCCCGCACTCTTCAAATCCAGCACCGAGAACGATCACCGCCTTCTGTGCAAGAAGCCGCCGCTCTCTTTGTCCTCCTCCGCTTGCTCCCTTCCCATTCCGATTCTTTCCACTTCCGCATCATCTCCAAGGCATTTCAATTTTCTCTTACCTAATTCTGGTACTTTTCAATTTTTTCACTAACTTTTGTTACTAATTTACAGAAGCAATGTGGAGGTGAATATTGTTTTACTATTAATAATCATCCTTCTTTCGCAACTCAAGGGAGTCCACAAATTCTGTAAGTTACTTTTGAATTTCTCCAAAAATTGTCATTGTGTTTATTTTAGCAACAAATTGATTTACAGTGAATAATATTCAAAAGAGTGTCTTAACTGTTTTGAATTTGCTTATTTGAGTTTATCTACTGGTATAAGTTTTGTGAGACTGTTTGGGAGAACTTACGAAATCAGCTTATGACATTGTTCATAAGCTTTTATTAGTTTATTTTCATAAATTCTTCAAGATAGCTTATGAAAACAGCTTATAAAAATAGCTTATACATAAATGCTTATGGTGATAAGCACTTGTGTTATAAGCTGCAAATACAATATTTATCCAAACATGGTTTGTTACTAAAGTTTCTTTTGAACTGAACGATTCGTGTATTAACATGTGATCAATCAAATTATCAGAATGTCAAAATAATTTAGTATGTCTGTGATATCTTTTTGAATTATTAGTATTTTTTTTGGAATTATTAAGTCAAATTTATGTTGAATTTTTCATTGATATAAGAAGATACAGTTGTTAGACTATAGAGAGCAAAAACCCATAAGCTAAACAAACTTATGATGAATTTGGAACAGAATTGAAGGGACAACTGGAGTGGACATTGTTTCTGGTCTGCACTGGTATTTGAAGCATTTGTGCGGTTCACATATATCTTGGGACAAAACTGGTGGTTCCCAACTATTTTCAGTACCCAATGTTGGGTTTTTGCCACGTGTCCACGACACCGGAATCTTGGTTCAGAGGCCTGTTCCATGGAGCTATTACCAGAATGCTGTTACTTCTAGTTGTAAGCTACTTTTTTGTTTTCATATCATATTTGTGTCATCAGAAGATTTCGTTTCATTTTCATGTGATCTTGTTATTTGTTTTTGGAAGATTCTTTTGCTTGGTGGGACTGGAAAAGATGGGAAAAGGAAATCGACTGGATGGCTTTGCAAGGTGTCAACTTGCCACTTGCATTTACAGGACAGGAGGCTATCTGGCAGAAAGTGTTCAAGGTCATTTTCATACCAGTTTGTCTTTACATAATTCTTGGTATGGGTTTGGCATTGTAACGTATTTGTAACTCATGGAAACTTTATGAAAATGGTTTTGTGAGCCCACAAGTTATGCATCATTAAACTAACTTTGGACATTACTTTTGAAAGTTCTTTGTTTACACGTATCATCACCATGAAGCTGTTACTTTTATTTCTAATTTACAGAAAGCAGGAGTCTCAAAAATAAATTTTATCTAACATGGCATTTGATACATGATCAAAACAGAGGGAGAGGGGAACAACCTTTTTTGTTATATTTCAATCTCAGAAGTCCCATTATTTTAGATGTAATTTCATTCGTAACTTAAAATGTACCACTTTAGATAGAAGCTCAATAATGAGTTTACACTTATAGGACTTAAAAAAAAGTTTTCCAGCAACAACTTCATATAGCCGGTGTTATCCATCTATTTAAGTAACATTTGATTAGGTATTGGCGGCGCAGCTTGTTGCCAGCTTGCCTTCTATTCAAATGTAAATAATGGTTTATATATAAATAAAAATCATATTCTGTTTTAATTTTTTTTTAGGTATTTAGAGGTATTCTTTTCAGATGTCATCCAATTTTATGCTATCTTTTAGTCCTTTAATAGACTGTCATCACAACATAACTACAACAAAATACCGAAGCTGTGCTCTGTGTACATCTACGACTACTTGAATATAGTTTGATTCAAGTTTTATTACAATCTAATCCCCGAAGGAAACATTTAATGCTATCTGTCAGTCTTGCAAAATATAGTAAATGTGTAGGCGCAGTTAGATTGGTACCTTAGTTCTCTGGTACACTTTTTTGCCGTGTAATTCTTAACATTTTCTGATTCGATGTTTTTGTTTTATTGACCTTTAGACGATGATTATGAAATAAAAATGCACTACTTGATTTAGGCCCTTAATTGTGTGTGTCATTGGCTAGTTTATTCAAATAATCAGATCAGTAGTTCTGTAATCTCGGATATTGTGCAACAAAATTCTGCTCCATAAAGTATTTCCTATATAGATGACCTTATGTTCAATCTACAGGAGAAATTTAACATGAGCATTTCTAATTTGGATGATTTCTTTGGAGGCCCAGCATTTCTTGCATGGTCACGTATGGGAAACTTACATGGGTGAGTGGTAGAATTCATAGGCCTTTTGTTTGATATTCATAACATGTTTTTAGCTTAAGGCTGACATGAAATTTGTATATTGAAATACTTTATGTGGAAACTAGAATAATGAATATATAATTACTTTTCAGTTTCATTATGAAATTGTCAAGTTTGATGCTTCAAGTAAAAACTCTTTCTCTATGGCTTGAGTTTCATAGTTTGATAGAATGAGTAATTACATTTTAAATGATATTTCTATTCCAGATGGGGTGGACCACTGCCACAAAGTTGGTTTGATCAACAATTAATCTTACAGAAGAAAATTCTTGGCAGAATGTATGAGCTTGGGATGACTCCTGGTACTCATTAATCATTACTGTTATTGACTCTTCTACCAGATGGTGATAAATTATTGTCGAATTTTATGTAAACTGCAAAATAACCAAAGAGAGAAAATAAATATTTTTCATTTCATTTCAGTTCACCTTCAACTACTTTTTCTGGAAGTAATTTTAATACTGAATAATTGCTTTTCAGTCCTGCCAGCTTTTTCTGGAAATGTCCCTGCTGCCCTGAAATCTATATTTCCATCAGCCAAAATAACACGCTTGGGAAATTGGTAAGCACAGCATTGTACACGTTGACTTGAACTTGGCCTAATTAGTCTTACAGGGTAAGCACACTAGTTTGAGGGTGCGTTTAGTTAAGTGCTTACTGAACAAGTGTTTATCATATAAGCATTAGGTATAAGCTACTTATATAATCAAATAGAAAACCAGCGGTAACTATTTTCGTATAAGTTGTAAGCTATTTAGAGATGATATCCTAGGGAAGAAATATGAAAATCAATAATGGAAGCTGGCTTGAGAGGTAACTTGCATGTTTAGCACCTATACACTCTTCACCACCCTACAAAAAAGTAAAAGCGTTATCTTACACATTGGAATCCCAGCATCTGTACAGTCTTCACCACCTTAAAAAATAGGCATGATTTCCTATGTTGGTAATGGCTAATAACAAGAATTGTTTAGCTTTAACACCCTGTACCTATAACTGAGATCAATAATGAGTGTACTAAATCCTAGCAGTCATTGATTTTACTTTTCTGAATATTGAATGAACATATCCCGTGCCTGTATAGCTAAAACTGAAAGACTTGTAAATGTATATCTAAGGTCAATCATGAAAGTGCTAAATCCTATCGGCCACCAATTTTGCCTTTTTGAATATTATTGACACCATGTATTTGAATGGGTAAATTCAGTTAATGCATAGGGAAGCATTCGTGTCTTATTGAACTACACCAACCTATCACCTCTGTAGACAAAACCGAAAGAAAACAGAAACCAATCTGCATAGAATAGGGCACGCGGTCACATAATGTGTGGAGCTTAATATAGAACAATAAACTCAACTATCATAATGCCTGAAGTTATAAAAAAGACGCCATAGCCCTGCAACCATTGACAAAACCATCAATAATGACCTCATTGCTTGTAATTGTATTCAATTTCCTGTTGCATTTACATCCATATAAACCCATGTCCCACAAATTTTATTGCCCACATTTTCATAGGTTTTCTGTTAAGAATGACCTCAAATGGTGCTGCACTTATCTTCTTGATGCAACTGATCCCTTGTTCGTTGAGATCGGGAGAGCATTTGTTGAACAACAGTTGCAAGGTCATATACATGCTTATTTCTAACTTAATTTGCTATAATCATGAATTGGTAAAAATGAACAAAACTATTCTGAATTAAATATCCACAAATCAGTTAACATTTTGTGTTATTTCGTTACCTTTTCACCCAGAGTATGGAAGAACCAGCCACATATACAACTGGTAAGTTTTTCTTTGCTCATCAATTAATTATAGAACTTAAATTTCAATGCTCCAATATTTTAGGAAATGGCTATATTTTTTTTGGTTCGTGGAATATTTTTTGAACACTTTTTCTTTTATGTAATATTGCATACTTATGGAGGTCCTTCCTAGCATACATTGGTACTGTTAGTTCTACGTAGGCTCCTCCTCAGATGATAATGCATATCAACAATTTCATGTTTAAATCTGACCCTCGTATAATAATTGTGATGTGGCTGTCACAACTTCCTTGTTTATTTTTCACGTTCTTTCTGTTCATCCATCAGAAAAAATAAGATTTACAGATGCAGTTTACTAAATTTACTAGGATGCCATGAGTTTATTGAACTCTCAAGTTAGATAACTATAGGTTTTGTAAGACAACAGTGACCAATGCATTGGAATATAAGGAAAAGAGCATTTTTACCATTAAAAAATAGATATTTTGTTATGAATCTCCAGATCATTTGAATTACGGTTTATATGTATGTGCACTATCACACTTTATTATATTCCTTTTTTTTCATTAAGAACTTGTCCTTTCATGCATTAACATATAGTATGATGGATCAATCACAGTGATACCTTTGACGAGAACACCCCACCCATTGATGATCCTGAGTACATTTCTTCACTAGGGGCAGCAGTCTTTAAAGGAATGCAGAGTGGTGATAATGATGCTGTTTGGTTGATGCAGGTGACAGAAATTAGTTAGCTTCTTTTCTTCTTTCAATTGAATCTTGATTTGTGCTTCTATGTTCTAGTTTAAAAGAATTATTAGATTTTTGCATCTTCTAAACTCTAATAATTCTTTTTTCAAATCCTTCAAAAAAAATAATTCCTTTTTCAATTATGCAGGGATGGCTATTTTCATATGATCCATTCTGGAGACCTCCTCAAATGAAGGTTTTTATTTATTCTTGTATACCTCTCAACTTCATTCCTTGTTTTGACAACAAGTCTTAATATAAGAAAATCTTGTATGAGAACTGGCTATGTAAACCATTCTTGCTGTTTTGTTTCAGGGATTCCTACTTTATATTGACTCTTGTGCCTTTTTCTTTAAAATTTGATAGTTTGTAGGAATCTCTGTTATGCATAGACTGTAACTAGCAATCTTCATTAGAACAGTTTCCTTTTTTCCTTTTCTCTTCTTTCAGTGCTTGTGTAAGATAAATGGCTAGAATAATCTATATACACATTTGAAGAAATGGATTATTTAATCAATATAAATGCTTTCTAGAAGTATGAGCTCCCTGTTCACCCTGGTTATTTATTCTAACTTAATTATCATTCATATGTGAATTTTGTTTGTGTTTGTTTTCAGGCCCTTTTGCATTCTGTTCCTGTGGGAAAGCTTGTCGTTCTTGACCTGTTTGCGGAAGTAAAACCGATATGGACAACCTCAGAGCAGTTTTATGGTGTTCCTTACATCTGGAAAGTCATTTTCCATCATATATTTATAAATAAAAATAGGGTAAACTGCACTCCCTTTCATGAGAGAAGTTTGGATTACACTCTCCTCTAAATGTTAAAATTTACACCTCCATTCCTTGAGAAATAAATATATATTACACTTGAGTTAATTTAATGTAAACAAATATTTTGACGAGAAGATAAAATAAAGCTTCAAATACCCTTTTGATTGGTTTTTGATCTTTTGTTGAAAATAGAGATTGAAAACTATATGTTAGTGACATCGAGAATTATAAATAGAGAAAAAATACGCATAAGAAACTTGACTACATTAAAATGGGCTAAAGTGTAATGTATATTTACTTATCAAGGATGGAAATGGTAGATTTTAACATGAGAGGGGAGGCATAGTTCAAGCTTTTTACAGAGGAGGAAAGTGTGATTTTCTCAAAAACAATAACAGCCATATAAATTTGTTTAGTCTAAAACAAGATATATATTCACTTAAATGTGAAGATTTATATCATTTGATGAGATAAATCAGGGGAGTTAATTGAATTAATTCATTTATTTATTTATGTGTATGCATTTTATCATAATCTCAACCATTGATTTTCTAATGAGAAGTTATAACTTCTCACTTTTCACTCTTAGTTTGCACAATTTTAAGTTAGTTTACTATCATTACATCTGCCTCCACTATACTTAATATACATGGAGTATCTTCACTCTTTCTTATGTAAACATGCATACTTGGTATAAAAATGTGAATATATTTTCCAGTGCCTCCTATAATTTTACATACACCAAAATTTACTTGGAGGTTATAAGCTCAGACCCATATCCAGCAGCTTAAATCAGTGATTTTAAAGATAGCTGCTATGTATAACTGTAGAAATGTTGTCATATGGAAATATAGTAACTAGCACATATGGACTTTCCTTCAAACTGTCTGGTAATTATGGTCGTGGTCTAGCTTAATTATGTTGATATCTGTACATTAAGATTTAGAACTTGGAAGTTCGTTATATTATACATATAGATTATCCAAGTCTTTGCTGTTTGCATCCTTATTCCTTTTGATTGTATTTTTTTATGTTCTTTTAATTGACCGAGTGTGTTGTGCTTGATAGGTGTATGCTGCACAATTTTGCTGGAAATGTTGAGATGTATGGGATATTAGATGCAGTAGCATCTGGGTCAGTTGAAGCGCGTATAAGTGTTAACTCAACAATGGCAAGTTAATCTTTTTTGTTGCCAACTGAACTCCGCATTTAGTGTGTCACTGTTGAATTACAGTAACTAAGTAATGAAAAGCAAAGAGATTATAGGCTTGTTAAATTCTATAACTTGTTAAATTATAGAAATCATACTTCTTATACCTGCTTGATTTTCTGAAGGTTGGAGTTGGAATGTCGATGGAAGGTATCGAACAGAACCCCATTGTATATGATCTGATGTCTGAAATGGCATTTCAGCACAAGAAAATTGATGTTAAGGTAACAACGGTAAATCTTAGTTTGATTTAAGAGAGACTTTCTAGCATACCAATTTAGTTATTGACCTCTACTTTGTAATTTTTGACATTGGATATAATTCCGGCATACTTTATTTTTTCCTCCCCCTTGCCTGTAGTCCCCTTTCTACATAACAATCAGAGTATTTATGAACCTCAATTTGCTGATTGTTATGATCAGAATATATGAAGTTATATAACTTCCTTTCAGCTTGAATGAAATAAGCATAGCCAGGGTAACAGTGTGGCATATTCCTTATGGCCTTTTTATTTATTTCTGGTAATGCTATTCTGCATTGGCGCAAATGCCTTGTGAGTGTGACCTTGAGGTTATGAAGCACTGATACACACTAGGAAATCTGAACATGACACTAACACATAGACACTAGTAATAATTTGAGAATATAAAAGTGATTGAATGCAATCACTCGTGTCTGTGTCTTATGAGTGTCAGACACATTTTCAACTAAAAGTGTCTGTGTTACATAGCCTGGAGGTCACAGGTTCATATTCTTTAAACGGCCTCTCCATTTGAGGTGGCAAGGCTGTGTGTATCTACTGATTGTTGGGAGCTTCGTGCACTGGGACCCCTTTTAATGTTAGTATGCATATTTAATTGGATATTTGGATTTAACAATAATTTTATTGAAAATCAGATGTCAAAAGCACTTCCCTTAGTTCATGTTTTTTTGTTATTTAATTTCTATTTTCACTAAATTGGTATTGTTCAGACTGAAATGCATTATGGTTGTTCCTATTTCAGGCGTGGGTTGATTTGTATTCAACTAGAAGATATGGAAGACAAGTTCCTTTGATACAAGAGGGATGGAATGTCTTGTATCATACCATTTACAATTGCACTGATGGAGCCTATGTAAGTAGATGGTTGTTTACTTATAACCTGCTGCTAGCAATTTCTTCCAGTCCTGCAATATAAGAACATTTATTTTATGTAATTATATGGTCAACTTCTACCATTGTTCATGTTGTAGAAGTGACTCAAAATTGGAGTTTTGGAGTGCCAAAATTGATGTTTGCTGGAAGACCAAAATCGGCGCCTGATTTGTGCAGAACGGCGCCCGATTTTGGCTGTCTTTTGGAGACTTCTGGTTCGTAAATTATCGGCGCCCAATTTGCTAAAAACGGCGCCCGATTTTGTGTGGCAGCAGAAAAACATAAATGTATTTTTGGGCCTGGATTTGTTCCAAATTTTTAGGGATGCTTTCACTATAAATATAGACCTTGTATCAGATGTAAACCTTGAGGTAGAGAGTCTGAAAAGAAGGGTTTAGAAGTCAACAAGAAAACTAGGGTTTGTATAGAGTTTGCTCTTGGCAACAAACACTAGGGTTGGGGTTGATTCACCTTGGGAAACACTATTAGGATTGAGTCTCTTGGTCACGGGAAGAGATTGAGACTTTGGGTAGAATTAGGTTTGGAGACTTATTCTTGTAACCCATTGATATCTCTTTTGTAAAGTTAGTCATCATTATAGTGGAACGGAGGGCTGCTCTCTCCCCCAGAGTAGGTCAGTATTGGACCGAACTGAACTGGGTAAACAAATTTCGTGTGTTCTCTCTCTCTTTCTCTCGCTGTTTTCTACTTGCTTGTGTTTATAATTTCCATACACTTTGTTTTGGTTGCTTGATTATTACTTGCTCCACACATCAAGTATTTTATTGGTGTGACTTTCATTGAATTCACAACAGTTCATTTACTGCTTTGCCTTTATTACTACACTTCCATTCTTTCTTTTATGACAGGTTGTATTTATGTTAAACAAAATAAATGATTTGTGTATTTTTTTTCTCCTTCATCAACAATGTTAAAGGACATAACACTTGATGTCAGCTTATTAACAAATCTTCGGCTCTCCTTTAATCTGACAAATGAGTTTTGTAAACAAATGACTTCCTCATTTGCACGTCTTGTGTTCAATTTCAACTGCACGTGCATAAATTAGAAGATCATGTTTGAGTTTTACTAGATATTTTTGGTGAATGGGAACAGGACAAAAACAGAGATGTCATTGTAGCATTCCCAGATGTAGACCCTTCCTTACTTTCAGTACATCATGAGCACTCTCACCCCTATGGCAAGCCCTTCTCAAGAGCAATCATGAAGGAAATAACTGATTCATTTGACCGACCTCACTTATGGTATTCAACATCTGAAGTAATTTATGCATTGGAGCTATTTATATCTAGTGGAGATGAACTTTCAAAAAGTAGTACTTACAGGTAAGAGAAGTTGATTACTTAAGAGTTACCAGTCCTCATTAAGTACCTCGGCGTTGTCTTACTGTATGTTAAGGTTCAATATCCAGATTCTTGCTATTTTTTTTATAAGAAGATTCATGCTATTTATTCTTTATTAGGTATGACCTAGTTGATCTCACCAGACAAGTGTTGGCAAAATATGCAAATCAGCTGTTCTTGAAGGTCATTGAGGCATATCAATCACAAGATATCCATGAAGTGACCCTACTCAGCCAAAGATTTCTGGACCTGGTGGAAGATTTGGACGCATTGTTAGCTTGCCATGATGGATTTCTTCTAGGCCCCTGGTTAGATAGTGCAATACAACTAGCTCAAAATGAACAACAGAAGAGACAGGTTTGATTGCCTTCTACTGGGATAAATTTGAAAATTTATCTGATCCTATATATACTTATATTGATTTATAATTATAATTGTTTTCAGTTTGAGTGGAATGCTAGAACACAAATCACCATGTGGTTTGACAACACAGAGGAAGAAGCCAGTCTGCTTCGTGACTATGGTATGAACAACAATTAACAGAGAAAAAAATAAAAGCAGTGTGATGTTTGGACATATTAAATGATTGTTTTACTATTTTCCACAGGGAACAAATACTGGAGTGGGCTTCTGAGTGATTATTATGGCCCAAGAGCTGCTATTTATTTTAAATATTTAAGAGAAAGCTTAGAGAAAGGTGAGGATTTCAAGCTAGGGGAATGGAGGAAGGAATGGATAAAACTTACCAATGATTGGCAAAGCCGTAGAAATATATTTCCAGTTGTAAGTAGAGGAGATGCTTTAGACACTTCTAGGTGGCTCTTCAATAAATACCTGAACCTGAGCAATCCTGAGACACTGGAGAGCTGGACTGAACATTTATCAGTGAAATTTCAATGAACATTAGTATTTAATGTATATGAAACCAAAACCATGTTGTTAAGGTGGGAATGGAAGTCATGGTTTTCTGGTTGGTGCAAAATATGTACAACAAACATTTGGAGACAGTTTTTTCTGATTGATGGGAGAATAACTGGATAAGGATCATTGTCCAAAAAATAACATTGAGTATGGATCCCATTGTTTAATATTAATTGACCTTAAGGCAAGATGTCTTTGTATGAATGAATTAAAATATTATTATTTTTATTAAAAAATTCCGACCATGAAAATAGAAGAAGAAATAAACCAAAGTGGATCCGAAGCTGGCTAGCTAGGTTTCTTGTGTGAACAAACTAGTTAGAGGAGGAATCACACTAAATCATATTCATACGCGCAAGAACTTTGTACCTTCGAATTTCTTTTGGTAGAATTATTCGTTGGAAAAATGGTGGTCCTATTGAATTTTTCTTTTCTCATTTTTTTAGGGTACAATCTTTTCTCATTATTTTAATAAACAAATACAAAATGGAAAAAGGAAGTAGTTTTTTTTAGAGGTTTTAATAACTATAGCTATTTATCCCTAATTTAATACTTTCTATCAAAATATATGTTGCATTTTTGCAATGTGCATTGTTCACCTAAAAAAAAATTGAATAACTACAGCAAACTATACTTTTTTTTTTGTCAAATAGCCTAGTGGCTAGATTCACACACTTTATGTGTGGAGAAGTGGGGAATCCGGAGTTCGAACCTCGGCCCCTGCACAAATTATCCCTGGTAGCTACCAACTGAGCTATACTTATAGGACATTTGACTATACTTTTTAACCAACATATAAATATAAATGTTAGCATGTAAGATGTTGTTCTATTTGTTTCAATAAATATTTATAAAATATTAATTTTTTATAATTTTTTACTTTGGATGATTGAATATGTTAACGATCAAAGTTGTGCATTGACATGTGTAAAATGATTGACCGCGACATATATTTTAAAAAGGATAAAGTATATTCCATTTTTATTTATTGTACCAATGAATTCACCATTATCATTCAATAAAGATACTTTAATATAAAGTGTGTTTTTTTTACTTGACCGAAAAAAGAGTATTTTTTTTCCACTCTTTCATTTGTTTTAACATGTGTAGTAAAAGGGATAAACGAGACCTTCATTGTGAAATTGAAGGAGTATCTCTATAATTGATACTCTCTCCGTTTTAAAATACATGTTGAATTTTTGCAATGTGCACTATTCATTTGACTTATTTTGACCATACTTTTTAACTAATGTATAAATACAAATATTAGCATGTAAGATGTTGTTTGATTTGTCTCGACAAATATTTTTAAAATATTAAATTTTTATAATTTTTTACTTTAAATAACTAAATATATTAACAGTCAAAATTGTGTATTGACATATGTGAAGTGGTTGACTTGAATATATATTTTAAAACGGAGGGAATAATTGACGGTGACGAAACCACCCAGATTGGTCCTAGAGCATTCAAAGAATAAGTGCATAGCCGCCAAAGGCATAAAAAATGAGGCCAACAATGGTAGACTTTAAATCATAACGTAAGCGCAAGCGTGTGTTTTATTGCCTCTGTTGGTCCATGTTATTTATGGGAGTATATTTTTTATTGCTTAGTCAAAAGACACGTTTTCTAGAAGGTTCCCCAATGAGAAAACGAGTTATCTTGTGGATGCCTTCATAAAGTGTCAAAGTCCACGTCATAACATAAGCTTAACCCACATGCATTAAGATTTCGGTGGATTGCTTAATCTACTTTGCCAACTACTTTTGAACAAGTCCTTCTAGTCCTATAAAAATGCATTGAACTAGTTCTCAAATCTTCATCTCCAAATATCAATATCATTATCCTAGTGCTCCAAGCCCTCAATTCTTTCTCACATATTTTTTCAGCTCTCTCTCCCTTTGAAGAAATGGATTCTCATGGCACATCCTGGGCTGACCAATGGGACGATGGTCCTGACCCTTTGAATGGTTCCAGCCAATCCAAAAAGAAGAGCAACAAAGACAAAGTCCTAGACAAGACCAAGACAGTTGCATCTTCTGGCGTCAAGAAGTTGAAGGAGGGTACCTCCGTTAGCCTCCAATGGATCAAGACCAAGTATAACAAAACCACCCAAAAACATTAAAAATTCCTTGTAGTTTCTATTCTATTTATTGTACATGTTAATATTTAGTCCTTTGTTTTTGTATTTTTTTAACTGGTTGATTACTACTATCACCTACCAGTATGTCTTTAATTTGATCTTTCAATTCATTTATTCTTGATGTGTGAGCTGTGAGGTGAGTTTTGATGGACATAGCTCTTTACTCTGTAGGAGATATGGTTGTATCTTCGGTTCGAGTATTTTTTTTTTCCTTGATGGTTTAGGATTGTTGTACTGTATACTTATGTAATAAAGATTGATTTTTCAATTTATAGTTTTCCTTTATTTTTGTGGTGGCCATCCATAAGTTTCAAAATCAACAATTACAACGTTCGTTCTCAAAATTAACAATCACAACGTCGTGATTAATCACCTTTGGGTAACTTGATTAATCATGTGTAACTTGAGCTTCTAATACCAACTTTGGGTAGATCCTCTTTTCTATAGATATATAATTTTATTTCATACCAAAAATCATATGTCATAACAAAAATTTCACTTTACTTGAATAAAATTTTATGGGGATAATTTTACAAGGGCACCATGACGGGGACAATGCACGTAGGAGATGGTTGTGAAATGGCAAACAACGGCGGATGTTGGTGGTGTAGGCGGACAGGTTGGAGTGGGAGAATATGAAGGGAAATAAGAAGTTTGGGTTTGGAGGGAGAATGGGGAAGTATATTTGGTTACTACTTTCTCATTTTCCTTGTCGACGTAAGAATGAGAAATGACAATTTGTAACTTTAACACTTTATTATCCATGTTTGATTGTGTTTTTTTTAAGGGTTGGTTTTTCGGTTTTTAGATATTACATTCATCTCTAATTATAAGACTTTTTTTTGGCAAAATCACGGGAATTAGCAAATTGATATTTGTATTAAAGTTGTTTGTAATCTTTATTATTTTTACAATTTTATCTTTTAAGAAAGAGTTAATTTCATGTTTTATTGATCGAAGAAAAAGATATATAATAAATAAGGGTATGTAAGTAAAGAAATAATTAAAGTAATTAAAAATAACAAAGGGGTCTTATAATAAGGGACAAAAAAATTATCGAAGGGATCTTATAATTAGGGACGGATAAATCAATTTATTTTATAAATCAATTTTACAGAGCTAAATTTAAGAACAAGTTTTTTTAAATGTGTTTGATAAACTAAACTTAAAGATAGTTTTAGAAATGAGCAAATAAAAACTTGTTTGATAATTTAATTTTCAAAATATGCTATGAACACTAATAAAGCATACACTTTGACTTCAAAATTGAATTAATAAACCTAATTTTAAAAATATATTTAATCTAATTTAAATATATGGTGTATCAATTTTGTATCCTATTTTATACTTGTATTGGTATAAAAAAATTCAATTATTTGATTGGATAAGTATCAATAAAATTTATAAATAAGATAGTATAAATTTAAGGAAAAATATGGAAGAAAAAAATTGGTATTTTTTTTACATAGATTTTTTTTTGAAAGGGTACAAGTAAACATAGATAGATACATTCAATGTATTATTATTATTATTAGAGTATTGATAAGTGAAAATCTTGTATATGAGAACACTCACTTGACGCCCACTATTGGTTGGTTATTGATTGATGTTGGCTGTCAATTTAATTCTGACAACTCCACAATAGTTGGCTGGAACACTGATGATCCGCAAATGTCAGCAGTGGGACTCTAACATCCCATGACGGTCAACCGCAAATGAGCTTTGATAGCCCCTAAGTCTGGTCAACCGCCTTATACCGCTACTGGTGTTATTTATTCATAAATAAATTTTTTTAAATTTTTTTTTAAAAAATATTTTATTTAATTTTGTTTTTTTGTTGTTGTTAAATATGGTGTCCCCATATATGGGGTTGTCAACCAAAAACTACTTTCCTATGGAAAAAAAAAAAAACCAAAAACACACTTATTATCCCCATTGTCTTTGGAATTAAAACATTAAAGTTATCCCATACATTGATAGTGTATATATGATAATATATGATACTCATTCGGTCTTTATTAAAAGGAGGCATATTCTCAATGCGATCTTTATTGCTAATCAAGCGGTGGATGAAGCACACAAGTTTAAAAAGTAATTATTACTTTTTAAAGTCGATTTTAAGAAGACATACAATTATGTGGATCAGAAGTATTTATACGATGTAACGTGAAAGATGAATTTTCAATTTTTGCGGAGCAAATGAATTTTGGAATGTTTGTGTATTGCAACAACATTGATGCTTATGAATTGCAGCTCAACTCATGAATTTGAATTAAAAAGGGGTTTGCGCAAAGGTGATCCACGATCTCCATTTCTTTTTTTATTACCAATAAAGGACAAAATGGTATATTAAATGCTAGAGTAGATGCTTGTTTATTTTCTGGTTATACGGTTGGACAGACTGAGGCACTGCATAATTCACATTTATTATTTGCTGATTATGGAAGAGAAAATTGGGTAAATATCAAAGCTTTGAAATCTAATGTCATTCTCTTTGAGGTAAGTTTATGTTTGAAGGTGAATTTCACAAAAGTGTGTTGGTGGGGTGAATGTGTTTAAGTTTTGGATGGTCGAGGCATCATTGGGGTTGAATTGTAAAATTGGCTATATTCCTTTTTTGTACACCGGTCTTTCCATGGGAAGAGACTCTCGTTGGTTAAACTTCATGTATTTGTTGATTGAGTGCATTAAAGAGCAATTATCTGGTTGGAAAAGTATGAATCTGTCTTTGGGTGATTTCTTGGTTCTTCTGAAATTTTTCATGTCCTCTTTACCGGTCTATTTTCTTTCCTTCTTCAAAGCTCCCACATGTATTATCACCTCTATTGACTATATATTTTTTTTGGGTTATGAGGATGTTAAGAATACTCCATGGATTAAATGAGACACTGTTTGTTTGGATAAGAAGAATGGAGGGATGGAGGACGAAGAATTTGAGAGTTTAATTTGACTCTTTTAGATAAATGGTATTGGAGGATGCATGTTGAGTGGCGGAGTCTATGGTATAAGGTTTTAGTAGTTAGGTATACACTCGACAATTTCATTGCATCTTTCTGGTAATCTCATGCAATTTAGAAATTTAGGAAGTGACTCTAAAAAAATATGGTCTTCTCTTCAATTGATTTGGTTGTCCTACATTTAGCTTATTTGAAGAAAAACAAATTGTCATATTTTTTAACAAAAGGATTCTTCAATTCATCGCTTGACAAACAAAATGAAATTACTATATTATTGGTGGTTGAAAGCGAAAAATTGTACTTTCGCTTTTGATCTTCATCACTGATGAATTAGTCTTTTTCAATGTTTGGATTTTGCCACCAAGCTAGTATTTTGTTGATTATTTTTTTTGATGTTGTTTGGTTTGTATTCTAGGTTTGTTGTTACTTTTTTAACTTTGTCTTACATTTCTTGTGAGGTTGGAATTCCTTGTTGGCATTAATATATTTTTCATTTTGGTTTTTTTTTTTTTTTATAGAAAAAAAGTAAAGCTATCATGTATAAAAAAAGATCATACAACTATCCCGAAAATAAAATCAGCAAATCCTTATAAAATAAATCATTAAATGGAGTTCTCGTGAGCTTAACTTAGTTGTTAAGGATAATGCATAATATATGCAAGGTCGGGAGTTTAAACCCTAGACACCAAAAAAAAAATCATTAAATGGATGTCACGACCACAAAAGGAGTTTTGTGAAACAGGAACATACAAAACCACATTTCATTCAAAAAAAAAAAGGAATATACAAAACCAATTTTCAACATTTTATTTTGTTTCTTTATTTGTAAAAAATAAACAATTAATTTTGTTTCTTAAAAAATATTTACTTATTTACTAAATTCCCATTAATGAAAACAATGAGTTTTTCGTGTCTTTTAAAATAAAATAAAAACTTGAAACCAAAACACATTTAAGTTCTTTTAGAGGGAAAACAACCTTTTAAGTTGTTTCCCATTTTAGAGGGAAAACAGCCTTTTCGTGTCTTTTTGAGGGAGGGAAAACAACATTTTAAGTTGTTTCCCATTTTTAATTGTAAAAACAATAATATTAAACCTGTTTTCAAAAACAAAGTTTGGAGAAAGTTCATCAAACAAGTTTTGAAATTTTATAACACAGAAAACCGTTTTTATAAAGCATTTCAAACAGGCACATAGTACAGAAAACCGTTTTTAAAAGGCATATCAAAAACAGACGAATAGGTTCAAAATTGAATAGTTCCTTTTTTAGTATAGTTCCTGTTTTCATTTTTTTATTTTGACAAAAGTATAGTCCCTATTTTCATGTTTACTTACGTTGCTACCTTTTTCTTTTTTCTTTTCAATTTTTAGTTTTGTGAGGTATTGTATTGTATTCTATTTTCTTTATATATTTTTTTTGACAAATATTTTCTTTATATTTGATTTTAACTTATTATTATTATTATATATATGTAATATTTTATATTTAGTGATAAAAACTTTATGTGTATTTATATAAAATTTAATGTTATAGATATTTTCAACTAAAAAAAATGTTCTTAATATTTTATTGGATTAGTAGATGTTTGCCAAGATCAGAAAATTGTAAAAAAAATGTTTATGAAGTTTTCAGCTTTGAATATCACGAGACTATTATAAGATTATAAAAATAAAATGCAAATTAATTATAAAATTTCTCTCTTTCTCACCCTTGTAAACCAAATATATGTGTAGTTAAAAAAAATTCTTCCCTCTTCACTTGTGAATCAAACATGGACATAATTAAAATATCTCCATTCATTGTTCATTCCTCCTCTCAGTCAAAATTGTTCCATTGATACAAACGGACTCTACGGGGTGTATTAAATTGGGATTTCATGAGATTTTAAAAGATTTTTTAAAAATAAAAAAGTCTTGTGGTATTCAATCAAAACTTTTATAGAATATAAATAAATCTTGAGGTATTCAATCAAGACAAAAGACTTTTTGTTCAGGGCAACGAAATCCGGTGGTGTTCAAATGAGATTTTGGCTGACTTATAAAATGTCTATTAGTATTCAAAACTAAGTATACAAATTTTAATAGATTCTTTTATGGAGTGGATTTTGTGAGACTTTTTAGCTAAAAATATGTAATAGCCTGTTTTTCGCTAGATTTATTTTATTATTTAATTACGTGTGTTTATATGTGATTATATGTGATTAATTTCCTCTGTGTGTATTT
>Ga0315913_1002449_pt1 | contig 21761 bp, 15 predicted proteins | sample MpolsnodulesMG_FD_207736 | JGI IMG/M metagenome (GOLD analysis project Ga0315913, IMG submission 207736) | Medicago polymorpha root nodule microbial communities from Los Angeles, California, United States - small nodules | ecosystem: Host-associated > Plants > Roots > Nodule | place: USA... | reverse complement strand
AACTTATATCGGAGAGAGTAATGTCAAGAGAAGTATACATTTGAAGAGGCAAATGTGATATTATTATTGTGTTTCGCTTCAACTTCAACTTCTTTGTTAAGTTACCAATCATATTCATCATGATATCACTTATTATAAATTGAATGATGCTATCTTTCTCTTTATTCACTGGTCTTTACTCTTTTCATTATCTTTGGTTACTTCAGACTCTTTTTCCTTTCAGCAAGAACAAAACATAAGTTTGGTTAGTTCAAACTTTTCTTCTCTTCTTCATAGCTCTTTTTTTTTTTTTTTTTGTGTGTGATGATACTTCTTTGTTTTCTGTTTCATTTTGTAATGTGGTAATGTTCATGTAGTTTGTGTTATTCTATATTTTCAGCATTTTCTTGTTGTGCTTTTTTGGTTCTAAACTGAGTTTAATTTCACAATGTGAACCTTATTTGCTTTAAATTTGGTGTGATATTTGCGCTTTACTCTTTATGTTGCCCTATGTTTTTGAAAATATTGTCGTATGGTTTCGATTGTATGGTGGATCTTGTGTTATGTTGAAGGATTTTGTAGCGTTATTCTTTGACTTTAGGGTTTTCACATCACTGCTTCATTCTTTTGGGGTTTTGCACCTACTATTTGTTATATGCTCTTGAGTTTTTGTGATATTTATCCAGGATATGAGTTCACAAGAGAACAAAGACGGTTTGCCCCCACCACCTCCCATTGTTCCACCAAAGATAGAAAAGGAGCTTGCAAAGAAGAAGCTTCCTACTAAGGTTCCAATGGCTAGGCGTGGCTTAGGGATGAAGGGAACTAAACTGTCTTTGTTAACAAATCACTTTAAAGTGAATGTTGCTAACAGTGATGGGATTTTCTTTCAGTACAGTGTATGTTTTGTATTTCATGATTCAGTTGTTTTCTTGCTAACATTTGTGTGTTAATTTTTTTGGTAAGCGTTGGTTCATACTATGTATTTGTGCAGGTTGCTTTGTTTTATGAAGACGGACGCCCTGTTGAATGAAAAGGCGCCGGGAGGAAGATACATGACAAAGTTCAAGAAACATATGATACCGAGCTTAATGGAAAAGACCTTGCATATGACGGGGAGAAGACTCTGTTCACAATTGGCTCTCTAGATCAGAACAAGCTCGAGTTCCCTGTTGTTGTTGAAGATGTCACTTCAAACAGGTTGAAATGTGTGGATGTTGGTTTCTGAAATTGGTGTTTCACATGGTTTTTTTATGTTCCTGATATTTAACCTTGCCTTTTATAGGAACAATGCGAACACAAGCCCTGATCAGAAGAGGATAAAAAAATCATACCGTTCGAAGACTTATAAAGTTGAAATCAACTTTGCTTCGAAAATTCCTCTGGAGGCCATTGCCAATGCCTTAAAGGGGCATGAAACTGAGAATTATCAAGAAGCCTTTAGGGTTCTTGATATTATCTTGAGACAACATGCTGCTAAACGGTGCGTGCTTTCATAACTACATGTATTTTTATATGTAATATAGAATAACAGTCAAAATCTTTGTAATATCGATTGCAGGGGCTGCCTGCTTGTGCGCCAAAATTTCTTTCACAACGACCCAAGTAATTTGAATGATGTTGGAGGTGGTGTACTTAGTTGCAAAGGGCTGCATTCCAGCTTCAGAGCCACACAAAGTGGATTGTCTCTGAACATAGGTTTGATCTTGATGCCGTTGTTGTCTATATTCTCATCTGAATAATAATTTGTCACATTTATTTACTTCTTTCAATTTGTTTAGATGTGTTGACAACCATGATTGTACATCCCGGGCCTGTGGTTGACTTCCTAATTGACAATCAAAATGCGAGAGATCCTTTCAGTCTTGACTGGAATAAGGTAACCAAATTTTCCGAAGACTTGTTTGTTTTGATAATTGTTCCTTAACCATTTGTTATGCTCAATTGTTCTTCAACTAAGTCAAGGCCTGATCCCTTGTATTTCTTAGTGTGTAGGCTAAAAGGACTCTGAAGAATTTGAGGATCACAGCTAAACCATCTAACCAAGAGTACAAGATAACCGGGCTAAGTGAATTTCTGTGCAAAGACCAGCTGTAATTTTTATATCCCATTTTGTGTTGATACCTGTTGATGTGATCCATTTATAACTTCCTTAATAACATGATGAATATTGTTATAATGAAGATGCGGGTATTGTAGGTTTATCATGAAGAGAGGCGCTGTGGCTGGAGAGGATGATACAGAAAAGATCACGGTTTATGATTATTTCGTTCATCGGCGAAAAATTGATCTACAGTACTCTGCTAGTCTTCCATGTATTAATGTTGGGAAGCCAAAACGACAGATTAGCTGCTTTATTTTAGTTTAGTACTAACTTCAGAATGTGTATTTGCTTAAAGTTTTTCCAATCTCACCTAGTCTCTCATGCACTCTAGAGATATATAAATAGCTCACAGCTATATTGTTAAGATTACCAATTCATCATCTCAAGAGCTAATAAATGAAGTCACAAACTTATGTTCCTATTGATTTGTTTTACTTAGTTTTGCTTGTTGATATCCCTGCAACGATACACGAAAGCCCTCTCCACATCTCAACGATCCTCCCTTGTGGAAAAGTCGAGGCAGAAGCCTGAAGAACGGATGAGGGTCTTGTCTAATGTGAGTCTCTTTTATAAACATAATGAATTGTCATCTGAATGTCACTTCACTGAATATTATTTGCTGATTTACAGGGGTTGAAAGCAAGCAACTATGGCTCTGAACCCATGCTACGTAACTGTGGCATTTCAATAACGTCCGATTTCACACAAGTTGATGGGAGGGTTTTGCAGAGGCTCCAAGGGTATTGTTACTTTATCACCGTTTTCAAGAAAAAGCCACAATAAAGCTCTTGTTATGCAAAGTTATTTTCAGCAAATCGAATAATCACTTTCGTTGAATGCTTAACCTCATTTTATAATTTACTTGTGTTCCCTTAAATTCTTTTGATTGAAAAAGAAACATTTGCCAAATTACTTTTTGAAGAAAATTTTCCGTTCCTTTTTGATAGTTATAGTAAGCTCACATGGCTGTGCCCAATGCTTTTCATAATCACCTCTTTTCTTATTTGGTGAGTTTAATGATAGGATTCACTCGAATTTTACTCAATATCAGTGCGCTGAATGTGCTGCCAGGATTGCTTTTGTCCGCTTAAAATTGTGTAGCAATTAAGTGTTTCCTTTGTAGTAAGACCATCTGCAAGCTGAATGCATGCTCTCTTGTTTTTCATATATTGTTGAGCTGATGTTTTACTTTCTGACCACTTAGTTGCGAAATATTTGCTATACTTGCAACTGATGGCATCTGACATGTAATTATCTACAGTTGAAGTTTGGGAATGACGAATATTTTAATCCAAGGAATGGGAGGTGGAACTTCAATAACAAGGTGTTTGTGTCAAATCTGTGCTACATTTTTAGTTTTTTGGTATTTGTCATCTTTAATATTTATTTTCTAATGATTTATATACTGTTCCCAGAAAGTCGAGCGTCATGTTAAAATAGTGAAATGGGCTGTGGTAAACTTTTCTGCACGTTGTGATGTGCGAAGACTTGTGGATGATCTGATTAGAATTGGAAAAACGAAAGGAATTGTAAGTTCTTTTACAACATATTTACCTTTGAACATTGAACTCAGCCAAATCATCGAGGTTCTTAAATTGATCAAATTTGCATTAAATATATATTGTTTTTTTTTTTTTTTGGGTTCATTCATAATCTTTCAAGTTTTAGGCTTGTAAATTTCTTAATGAAAAGTGGAACCCCAAGTTTATGGTGATTGTAGCCCAGAAGAATCATCATACAAAATTCTTCCAACCTCGATCTCCAATCAGCTTATTTTGAAGTTTGTCATAGTTCCATTACTTTATATATAAAATTGGTTTCGTCTAGCTCCCTCTTTTTGGTATTGCAGGAACTGTTGTCGACAGCAAAATTTGTCATCCTAGGAATTATGATTTCTACATGTGTGCTCATGCAGGAATGATTGTGAGTATCTTTGACTCTTTTTCTGATGATGTTCATTTCAGTTGAGCTTGCTTTTTGAAGTTGCTTCGCTCTTTTTCTCGAGTGTGTATATATGTTCTTTTCGTTCGGTGCCTCTTCATTTTTCTTATATGTCTGGGGGTATTCATGTGACTTCCAATGTAGCCTTTTATAATTTATGTGTGAACGTTATTGTTTGATCTACTGCTTGATGCATTCAGTTATTACTTCTATGATGTTTTTTTCATGTAATCTGGGGAAGGTTTCAAATGATGCATGGTTCATTTTTTCTATATTGTTCACAATTAGGAAGTGTTTCCGTCTTAAATGCAATATATATGTTTGTGATTGTGTTATACCTGCTTTTTACTCAAGGTAATGTGAATGTAATAATTCTTAACCTTTTTTTTTTGCATTCTTTCATGAAATTTTATAGCAAGCTTGTACTTATCTTAGTTATCAATTAAAATCTGTTCGCAGGGTACAAGCGGATAGCACTTGGGTGCCTTTGGCTTCGGTGCCTTTCGGTGCCTTTGTCTCTATCTCTCTCCTAACCAATAATTCTCTCTCATCAAAATAATTTATTTTAATCATTCCATCATCACTCTCTTTCCTCTAAAATACACTAAAGTCACCAAAGTCACCCAACACAAAGTCACTGAAGTCCCACCCAGTACAAGCAGGCCAACACATTATCACGTTCTTTTGGATGAGATTGGTTTTTCTCCAGATGATTTACAGGAGCTTGTGCACTCTCTGTCTTATGTGTAAGTGTCCATTTGGATTTGATTGCTTTGAAATAATGTTTCTGAAATTCTGATATTCAATGAAATCTATTGAAGCAAACAATGTAGTATCTTATCAAAATTTTGTTTTATAACAACAGATATCAGCAGAGCACCACTGCCATCTCTGTTGGTAAGTTCTATCAGAGTTTACTAATTTTTTCATATTTATATATTGAGTAATAGATACTAATTAGTAATAAACTTGTTTGCAGTTGCTCCAATATGCTATGCACACTTGGCTGCTTCTTAAGTTGGACAGTTCATGAAGTTTGAGGATAAGTCTGAAGCTTCCTCGAGCCAAGGTGGTATCAATGCCTCCCTCATCCCACAGTTTCCCAAGTTACATAAGAATGTCTGGAATTCCATGTTTTTTGTCTGAGTTAATGAAGTTATGATCCAAACTAGTTATTTTCTTGCACAATAAAACTTATTTAGTGTCAGTGGTAAACTTGATGCCTGTTTGCTGCCTTTGCTGAAAGGTTTTTGAGTACCTGTTGACATTTTGGATGAAGGTTAATAAATATATTTTGCTGAAAGGTCCCAAGTACTTCTTGACACACACTTTATGATGTATTCCGTTTGATGAATGAATGATAATATTTATTTATGTTTTGCTAGAGGCTTTTCTACACCATTCATGTTTTATTATTATTTTGATTACATGATATTGTCAAAAATGGTAATCAAATTCAAGTGTTTAGTTGTAGGATTCGAACAGTATTAGCTAGACTAGTTTCGGTGTTGGTGTAGATATTTTTAACCTTTTTTGCAAGTAAACGAGAGAATTTATTTTGGAAGTAAATGAATTAGGTGCCGTCACGTAAGTTTATCTCTAAATTTCATAATTTGTTTTTCCGATTATATTTAGTAAATTATTATTAAGTAATACTGGTACAGTCAAATCCAGTAGTACTATCTTAAGATGTAGTCTGGTTGGGAGCATTGCTTTATTTATAGAGGAAGTAAGATTAACTCATTTCATCTGTGATCAAATGATCAAGAAAGAACCGTACATTATAAAAATCATGGGAACTAGTATTAGGATAAGGAGGCTCTAGCAAGGCTATGAGCGACCTTATTGAATTGTCTCCGAACAAACACAACCTTGTAATCGGTGTTCTCACTAAGGATTGAACGGCATTTAGACACTATTGCTCCTTATTCATTTGGCATGATAGAAGAAGAATTGATGGCATTTACAGCACAGTCACTATCACTTTCAAATCTAACTTGAGGAATAGACGTAGAGTGAGCTATGTGCAGTGCCTTTAGTATTCCAAGAGCTTCGGCTTCATTAACCGTGACTTTAGTTGCTGACCAGGCTGTGCTGGCGAAGATGAATTGTCCGGTGTGATCCTTGAAACAAAGGCCTATACCCTTGACAGAATTATTAGAGAAGAAGGCACAACCCACATTACATATGGTGTAGTCTTGAGGGGGTTTCAACCATCTGTGTTCTGCGGCATGTTGAGGTTGATTAGGGGCCGTCTGTTGTAATAATAGCCACTCGTGCAAATAGTCTTTTGCCGCCAATAAGACGTTGGCCGCAGAAATCAACTTATTCTACACCTCCAAGGGCTTCATATCACCATCGCAACAAGCACAGTTTTTTCTGCATCAAAATTCTGATAGATTTGAAATAATAATATTAGCAAAGTTCCAGGCTGTTTGACAGATTGCTGGTATTTCTTCACTTAAATGCAACAGATTCCAATGTTCCTTGTGTGCGTTAGTATCGCATGGAATGCAGACTGGACTGCAATTTATTCCTTTATTCTACAGATTGGTTTGGGTAGGGAGACAGACAATTGTGAGCTGCTCTCCACAGAAAAGATTTTACCGTGAGGAATCTGCAGTGACCACAAACTGCTTCAATCTCTTGCAATCAGATTTTGCGAGGGCTCAATAATCTTCTGCATACATAGTCTATAACCTGCCTTGACAGTATATGATCCATTGCACTTAGGGCACCAAATAATTTGGTCCTGCATGATACGTTCGAAGAGAGGAATGGCAAGTTGGCTCGTGCATCTGCAGTGTCGAAAAGGTTAAAACCAGACTCAGCATTCCATGACAGTCTATCTGCAGTCATAATACTGCTCACTGTCAACTTACATGTTTGGCTTCTTGAAGTACCAAACTATCAAATTATCACTCCTAGTAGAACTAAATGCTAACATGTAAATTATGTACATGTGTTTGGCCCTTTACTCCTTTATATCAGTTCTGATACAAATAAGTGAGATGGTCGCTCTATAGGCCGCTTGTGTTGCTCAAAACATGCAAAGCTGCCGATAGAAACTGAGGGGCTTAAGAGCAACACATGACCTATAGAGCAATTATAATTTTCTTACGAAATATAAATATTTAAATATTGTAAAACTCATCGATGGAAGTTGAGTCTAACACAAGGGTATAACTTTTTACTATGTGACAAACTAATGTTCCAATTGAAAAAAGTGTCCACATTTAATACCTCTCAAAAATGCTTATCACTTGTAGAGAAGATCTATAAGAAAAATTTGGTAAACTGTTTTACATCAAAGATATGGTAATAATAATGCATAATGTGATTTTGAATTACTACTGTATTTAAAAGTAAAAAAATAATCGAAGTTGAAATGCAATGAGACATCAAAACAATAAGATTTATTACTACTCCTATGTTTGAGTGTTTTTTTTAAGAGGCAAATGCGATATTTTGTGACAGTGTATTAATATTTATATTAATAATTAGGAATATGTCTAACTTTATTGTATTAGTAAATTCAATGTAAGAAAAGTAAATTTTTGAAGAGGCAAATGTGATATTTTGATTTGACAGTGTAAGCGTTGAGTTATCATATCATATTATCATGAGTTAAATATGTTTTTGGTTCAAATATACCAACTTTATTAAAACATTCTAATTGTTTTTGGGAGCCATTTTTATAATATTATAAATTGAGGAATGCTAGCAACACACATTCTAACACACACTTTTCAATATACTCTCTTTAATTAGTTAAAATTCACATGGGTCCCACCAAATCATGTGGGTCCCATATAAAATTGGTGAGTCCCATGTGAATTACTATGAAGCTTCTTCCAGTTTCAAGTGCAGAACAAGCAGCTGACTTCTTCACTAAACCACTACATCCTAAGCCTTTTCTTACTTTGTTGTCCAAGCTTGGCATGGTAGATATATATCAAGCTCCAGCTTGTGAGAGGCTGCTAGAACATAAAGAGGAAGAAGAAGTTACTTGCGATGCAAGTAACTTGAGCAAAACTTAACAAAGCCTCAATATGCCAACTGTGCCAGTTGTGTTTCTGTTATGACTGTTAGAGGAGTTGTGCTACTATGTAGTTAGTGTATGATAGATATTATGTACTCTCATTAGCTTATAAATAGGTGTTTGCACATTGTAACATATCATTCAATTTAATAATGAAATTTGTCTTCTCTATTCACTTCATTTCTCTCTCATTTTGAGTTTCTTATTAAAATTTACGAAATAATAATAATTCAATTTCATTAATTAAATAATCACCTCATAATAAAGTTTTTTAAATTGAATAATATCAATTAACTTATTTGTGAGTGAATATCCATCTTGATCCTTCATAAATTTCTAATGGATCAATTAAATTCCAACAAAAATAAAACTCAATTCACTCTTTTACATTTTCATAATAGAAAGACTAATTTATTTTCGATATGAAAATGTTAATGACAAATTTAACTTTTATTTTTGTGAGAGACTAAATTGATCATTGTGAGGAACTAAAATGGGTGTGACCAAAAAATAGTACTAGTGTCTTATACCGGTCTAAGAAAAAACAGTGGATTTTATTTTGTTTGGTCTCTCTTCTCTCTCTTCAGCACTGCATCACCGCCGTCTTCATCATCTCCATCGAATTGGTATGCTCTCTTCTTCCCTTTCTCCTTTTCAATTTTCCCCCAATTCTTTCTTAACAAAACCCTAGATTTATGAATAAACCCTAATCTATTAATTTTTTTTGTTTGCTTTTCAATTCATGCAATTGGGTATTGAAAAAGTTAGTTAATTAGTTGAATTGAATTTCCGGTATGTCCAATTTCAGTTTCCCTCTAAACCTTATGTATAGCTTAGTTGAATTGAACACTGTTCTTATTATTTCTATCACAAAGAGGATATAGTTATGCTATCTTTTAGTATAGAACAGTAGGAACATTGCCTAGTGTTATCCATTGCGGATGGTGCCTTCCTACTCTTGTGGGTTAAGTGTGATTAAGGTTAACTTGTAGATGAATTTCATTTCATCAGTTTTGATAAGGCAACGGATGTGGAACTTTGGTATTCAACCAAATCATTGGCTAGTCTCGCACTTGGGCTAAATTCAGTGCTCAGGCTTGTGTAGTATTTCATTAGATAAGGATACTGACCTGAAAGCAAATCAAACCACAATTGACTCGACTGTAGGAACCAATGTTATAATAAGCATAATTCAATCTAAATCTCAGCTAATCTAGCGATTTTTTTGCTTAGATTCTTTGATCGTCCAAATCCAAATATTTTTTGTTCCATGCAGTGTTGAAGCCGTTCTTTTGTATATGTTTTCTTTTGGTTCAAATGTTAGTTCTTCTATTTTCTGTCTGTTTCTGTTCAGCTATTTTTTCATGAGACTTCCATTTTGAATGTGTGGTTTCACTAAAAAAGTTCCCAGAAGCCATGGTGTGGGGTGTGTCTGTGGATTTATTCAGCTGATGTGGTGCAATACATCTGGGTTAGTTGATTGGTGGTGGGTTAAACAAACCGGTTCGCGTATACCAATTTTCACATTCTTTATATTGAGTTTTCATAAATAAAATGAGATGTATTCAACCCTAAACATTCACCCTTATTCTATCTATTGTTGCTTGATGCCATGATTCAACCTCTCTATAGCTTGATAGTTGGAACTTCACGCAACACAATTTCAAGCAACGCGTTTATTTTTTCTTTTTAGGAACTTCACACAACACAATTTCAAGCAATGCACTTATTTTTTCTTTTTATTGTAAGACTGATGATACTTACACAAATTTGTGCTTATACGCTAATGAGACACCGTTTTCTGTTATATAAATAAATAAATAATTGCACACATTGGTCTCATCCTTACTTTTACGGTATGATTACCCAGCTACTAATAGTCTAATACTATAACCCAAACCAAATCGAGCACAGAAAGTCGGAAACAATCTGTCAATGCCTATGAATCACCCAAATCTATGTATGTATTTTTAATTTCCGAACAAAGTGAACAGGTTTACAGGGGAGGATACCCTTTTTATTTTATTTTTCATTGTACTTAGAAGGAATTCCAAATGTAGTTATGATAGAACATTATGGCGTATTTTGATCCATGTAGCGAACCCCACTTTGTGCGATAAGGGTTGGTTGTTGTTGCTGTATTTTACTTACAAGGAATGTTTTCACAATCTTAGCATGGCAACGTTCAAGCATTTTTATTTGTTTATTTACAATGAATGATTAATACTTTTGAAAGATTTATCTGTGTCTGAAATTGAATGGATCACTTTACAATGCAGCAATCTTTGAAAATTTGTTCCATAACTTATTGGAAAGTGTGTCGTAGTCATGGTGAAAGACAGTATCAAGAGAAGGAAGCCAAACATTTTGGTGACTGGTACACCTGGGACAGGAAAGACAACCACATCAACTGCTCTGGCTGAAGCCACTCAGCTCAACCACATCAATATTGGAGATTTGGTCAAAGAGAAGAACTTGCATGATGGCTGGGATGATGAGCTTGATTCTTACATTCTTAATGAAGATTTGGTAAGCTACATATACTTGAGACTGTTCTCGTATTGTTTTGTTTGGTGTTGTTAGCGATGCATTAGGTATATAAGAATTTAAGTTCAAATTGTTAGCACATCCACTAGCCCCCAATAGTCATGTTATTCCTGTAATGTTTAATCCTTTTGCATCCATCCTTAACCATTCCCTCATTTCACTGTCACTGATAATGACTCTTCAAAATTTTGGCATACTATTTACTAAATGGTGAACTTTCAGTTGTACCGTCGTGATAAAAGACCATTTGTTAATCTTGTGTGTATTAGGCTTTATGTGTGTATCTTTCTTGGTTTTGGTAGGTGTGTGATGAACTTGAGGATGTTATGGAAGAGGGAGGGAATATTGTGGACTATCATGGCTGTGATTTCTTTCCTGAGCGATGGTTTGATTGTGTGGTTGTACTCCAAACTGATAACACCATTTTGTATGACCGTCTGAGCAGAAGGTATGTCAGCACTTTTTGCTGTTGTTGAATGTTGATTTTGCAATTCTATTGTATATTTCAGGCTTTCAGCATTAACTTTCTTCATCTCTGTGACAGAGGGTACAAAGAATCAAAGCTATCCAACAATGTCGAATGTGAAATCTTTCAAGTTCTGCTTGAGGAAGCTAAAGAAAGTTACGTGGAGGACAAAGTTGTTGCATTGAAAAGCGATACTATTGAAGACATTAGTAGAAATGTTGCAACTCTGACAGATTGGATCAGGAATTGGTCCATCCCAGTAGTATAGTAGGGTATTTTTGATGAAATGTATTAGGGGTTCACGTGTCTGAATCTGCAGTATTTATGTTATATGGGGTTTGAATTAGACAACTGATAGTGTATTCAAATTTTACCTGTTTTTTCATTAATGAAGTGAATTGTGGTAGTCAAGGAGGGTTTAAGCATACTGAAGGGAATATGGTATGAAAGAGTTGATGACAAATTCTGTCAGGTGATGGAACAATGAATAACTTTTTACAATCATTTTTAATATTATATCACCTATGGTCTATCCTTAATTACCACACTTAACCATCTTACTAGTATTAGCTGCACTGGTAGCACTGGCATGCCTTTGAAACTCATTTTGCTAAAATGACACTTATTTTGGAGTGGATTGAATTGATTATTATCTATACCTCTATAAACTTTACTATTTTTTTTTGAGCAATACACTATACTATTATATAAAATAACTTTATTTTTCTATTTTTGTTTTGTTTAAATTATATAAAAGGAACTCTAAAGTTAACTATCCATATCTAAAAAATTTGGCGGAATTTCTTTAGGAACGAATTTATCGTTGCTATTTTGCACCATAATTGATGTGAGCTCTATAACTATCGCTTTGATATTTCTATGTATAATTTACAAATTTTTGTGTGGACCATATATATATCCTCTTATTGCAATTACATACATTAATTCATCGAGTTTGGTAGGATCGCAATGGATGACAAAACTCTTCATTTCAAGACATTTAACACTGCTGCATTTTTATAGTTGAATTTTAACTTATGATCGTTGATAAAACTCAGAAAGTTCCCTTACCATAGTTTTCTTTTTAACAACACAATTCTTTTGTAAATTCAAATTTATAAATTTAAAAACGCACACAATGGTTATTGAAACTAAAATTTAGATCACATGTATATTATAAGATTGAAGCATGCAAATTAAAATAAAAATGACACATCTTATAAAAAATAATAATATAGATCAACTTTATATTTTAAAAAGTAATATACAATATAAATTATGGAAGAGTATTGAAAAATATCCTTTAGGAACTTGTTCCATAAGAATAAAAGAGTATTGAACAATAAATATGTATACATCTACGTCATATATCTTCTAGATTGGAAAGAAGCTGCCATTGCTGATATCGGGGTTGGAGTTGAGAACAAAATAATTTTACACTTTATTTAGGTCCAATGTGGAGTTCCTGGGAGTAGTTGCTGAGACATCTTATGGATGCAGCTACTTTCTTAATCTTCACAAAGCTGCAAGTCATGCTGTTCTTGTTTACATGCCTGTTGGGTGGCTGGCTGAAGACATTGAGAAAATGTCTGATGAAGAAGCTGCTAACTTTGATTTCAAACAACTCAAGAAGATCCTTCCTCATGCTTCGTCACCAGTAAGAGGTTCAAAGTGGATTCGATATATACCTCTAAAGTGATAAGGACTAAAGGGTGCATTTTAGAAGATAAAGTGTGGAATTGAAACAAATTGATTAGAAAAATCATTATTTATAATCATGTTTTGTAGGCCACAGAATCTTAAAACATATCCATTTAGGTTCATATTCATAGATTCTCTCTCTATTGATAGCTATATGGCTGAATTGATAGAGTTTGTTTTCTTTATTCAGTATCTCGTGTCTTGGTAGGGTACATATATTAATTCACTAGGTTCCTATAGTTATGATGCAGTTGGGTAACCGCATGGTCTGTATGAGAGGTTGCGGGTTCCTGTAGATAACTTCTCTTTGCAGGGTATGTTCATGGTGCATACTCTACAGAAAAAATGGCTGCTGAGGACTGCAGGATGCATGTCCTAGAAAGATATGGGGAACTAGATATATTCCAGCCAGAGTTGGAAGAGGGTTCAGTCATTCCACTTCTGATCTCTCGTATTTGATCTTTTGTAAGCCTTATGTTGCCCCCTATGAGCGGCGTGTCTTTCCTCAATGTTTAGAGCAGAGATGCATCATTAGGTGTTTGGGAAGGACATTTAGTTATACTTTCTGCCAAATATGTTTGGTTACTTTGGTCAAACTTAGAATCCTATAAGATATACAGAACAAACCCAAAAACAATATCCCTGAAGTTCAAACACAATACTAATCTGCTAAAGTGTTCTTCCATGCCTAGGCTGCAGTAGAAAAGTTACAGTAAGAGAAATGCCTCTATACATCGGCAACGGGTTGATCCAAGGTGTCATCTTCAGCAAACCTCTTGACGCGAACAATAGTTTTTTCAACCTACAACATTATAAATTGGTTCACACCTCAAGTGACAAACAATTCATGTAGAACATGAAACAAATAAATTATTGTGTAGGACAAAAGTTTTGAATACCTCTGCACCCCAATTTGTTCTGGCAGTCAAAATTATTAGTGCAGCAGTCTGTATGAAAACTCCAAGGATCATTCCCCACCAGATGCCCTATAAAAATCACAATTAAATTCATTGTATGGCCAAATATAAAACTAAAATCAGTAAGAGAATTGTTTAAACTTACAGCTACTCCTAAAGAAGTTTTAAAGCCAAGAACACATCCAACAGTAACACCAATCACATAGTAACAAACCAAGTTTACATAAGCCACCAGAGCTTGCCATCCACATCCAACTGCAACCCCTGAAATTTTTCAAGGTGCGGCAAACAAAAGGAGGGATCAGATTCAGAAGTGTGGAAAAACTTAAACTGGTGGTTGTGCTTATAACTGTATTACCTGACAATATAGGTTGAATGCCATTCAGAAGGACAGAAATGGCAAGCAATGGAGTCAAGTCAGATACAGCTTCAATGACTTCAGAGTCGGAAGTGAAAAGGTGGCTCAAACCAACCCGAAGTATCAAAATAATGGCGGCGAAAACTACACTAATGAGCATGCTATTTCCATTCACGACGAAGACAGAGAATTTCGCTACTCTTGGATGAGCTGCTCCTAATTCATTGCTAACTCGCACGCTGCAATCATAGAATGTACTTTTACATGTTTGTATGGAAAGTTGTTTAAATGAAAAACATTGTTTTTGACAATTGTTACAAACCTTGCTGCTGCACCAAGGCCCAACATAACTTGCATATCCCAATTTAAGTAATTCATGCTGAAAATATTAGTGCATTAGGATGGACTATCATGGTTAGATAACATGTTGGCAAATAAACAAGAAACATTATTCTAAGAGAAATTGTTAACATACCAAATAGAAATAGAATCCAGTGCCACTGTGGGATTGGGGAGCAGTCCTGATATGAGCACAAGTCCCTGATTGTACCATATCTCCAAGCTACAATAAGATACATATTATCAACACAAACTAGTCTAAACATGAGCTAAAGTTTTTAGAAATAGGAAGTTTTTGGAAATAGGAATGAATGGTTGTATTTAAAGGTAGCAAAACTGGGCAACCCGTCTCGTTTTGGCCTGCCCTATGATCTACCCGTTTAAAGTTGGGCGGGGCTGGACCAACATAGGTGGTAGGGTCCAAAATCTCAACTCGTCCTTCTAAAATAACCGATTAAACAGGTTGGTTTGTAGAATCGGATCAGTTTTGCCACCCCGTGTATTTTTTAATTTGTATGTATGTATGTATGTATGTATTTATGTCAGAGAGTGAAAATCAGGATGTAACCTTACCACAACATGAAAGCAGACGCAACTGTAAGCTTGAAGTAAGGCCAAATTCCTACGAAGGCCTTAATAGTGAAGCCGGTCCAAGTTTCCTTGCATTTCTGACTAAGAATGACGTACAATCCATTTAAAAAGACAAGAATCCACCAAGAAAAGCTGAGAGTAAGGGCTGCACCTAGAAGGCCATAGCCTAAAACATCAACAACTAGCCAGCTAAGAAGCGTGTGAAGAAGGAGAACTCCAACTCCCATAAATGCCTGGGGATAAACAATGTTCTTTGCTTGGAGAAACCTCTGCAAGGGACAGCTGAATGCAAATGCATAGAGTTGAGGAATAAGTCCACGAGCGAACACTAGACCTTGCACGGCTATGCTCTCTGTCTGTCCTATGAGTTTTAGAAAATCTCCACAGAACCAATAGAGAAATGTTAGAATGACTGCTGCACCAAAATGTAAGATGACTGCTCTTTGCAAAGTGATGCACATTGCTGCATGTTTTTTGGCTCCATAAGCTTGTCCACACACAGTTTGCACTGCACTTGCCATTCCTAGCTATTTAAGGAAAATGACAAATTTCAATATATCAAAAAATCATAGTTAGTGTTAACATTAATGTTAAAGATAAAACTTAGGTAAAATGCTAAATCATACTGTTTTCTACTATAAAATAGTACAGCTGCCAACAACAAGATGTATGTATCTATTATGTTATGTTTATTAAATTAGACCCTAAATTTGGCTCCAAATTTGTCGGTGACACCTCATCGTTTATTACGCCACATAATGTTATTTTTGCTATGCCGCATATACTCCAATGTGGCACCTCCCAAATCCCTCATAGAATCGTCCTTTCCATTTCTTCTTACATGCAACACACATATGTGAGATTTTATTATTTAACCAGACATTAAGTTCATGTAACGTTCTGCACCAAAAAATAATCATGTAATGTCTTTTATACATACTGGTGATCAATAATATTTGATCAATAAATTCCTTTTTATAACCATTTTATGGAGATTGACATACATCATCCTATTATTATTTGTTTGATAAAATAAATTTCCATTATTAGTTATCAAATTCTAAACGTCTCAATTTTATTATTTTACTTCATTTTCTCTCTATTATCCTATGTATGTGCTTACAAGCCACAACCATCATACTCACGGTTTTACCTTCCAAATACAAAGATTTTACCATCTGGGTTTGATTCAAAATATTCATATTATACTGCTATGTTTTCATGGGTTGTTAACCATTTTGAACATTTGTTTTGTTTTAACAAGAAATATTTCATTAAATTGTTGATTTTTTTCCTTCAACATGATACGTCAAAAATCAAGAAGTTAGCAAAGAAGATGAGAGTCCATAACACTATCAATATCATTTTTTACTCATACATACAAATTATGGTACATTTTTCCTCTTTGTAAACAACAGTTGCCTTTTCGTGTTACAAGGCTAGAAAATAGACACAACCAATGTCGACATACCAATCATTTATTTTGACCTTCAATTTTTGCCTCAATTTTAGTATTTATATTATATTCTTACCAATCATATTATTTGTTTACATTTTGGCACATTGATATTTGATATAGATGAATGCTAAAAACACACATTCTAACACACTATCTTTGATTTGTTAAAATTTACATGAGTCCTACCAAATTTATATAGGTCCCACCAAATCATGTGGGTCTCATGTGAATTTTAACCAAACAAAGAGAGTGTGTTGAAAAATGTGTTAGAATGTGTCTTTCTAATGATATATTTTTGATGTATAATTTCTTATTTTGATTGTTTATATATGTATATTTTGGGCTCTATGTCTCTTTACTTTGTATATGAACTGTTTATTAGGTCATTATTTTGTTTGATTATTTATATATGTATCTTTTTGGGCTCTATTTCTCTTTCCTTTTATCCAAATTGTTATTTAGGTTACTATTTTTTATTCTTATATGATGGATTAACATTCTTATCACATGAAGTACGAATAAATTTTTTATCTCAAAATCATTAATCACATGAGATGATTTGCTTTTGCAGAAGACACCGTGTATAAATTTGCTCATATTTATTCATACACAAGAATTGGAAAGCATTAGTTGCTTGTATCTCTTATTCTCAACAAAATAACTCATCTTTTATTTCGGTATTCATCTCCATATCTTCTTTTTCCAGACAATTTACACTAAGCTACAACGATTTACTTGCAACCATTTTAATTAATGTCAACGTATATTTTTATTGTTATCTTCGATTACATATACTTTCAACAGCTTCACTATAAGAATAATTAATGGTTATATATTATTTTATTTTTTTTACAAACTAAACATTCAAGATATCCACGAGGGCTTATACATAGTAATATAATAATAATGATAAATATTTTCAAGTAATTAATAACTCTACTTTGAACCGAGGATAAACTATATAGTATGAGAATCATACCATAATGCCATAAGCAAGACCTTGAATTCCAACACTAGCTATGGATGCTCCAGCAAGCTTTAGATATCCTAAATGTCCACAAAATATCATGGTCACAAAGCTTAGCATAAAATTGCAAAGGTAGAAAATAATGGAAGCACCAGAGAGAATCCATAGGAGCCATGACTCCCAAGCAACAAGTTTAAGCCACCATCTCAATCCAATAGGCCTATGCTCCAAGATTTCTTCAACAGCATCTGAAGACAAATTTGTAATGTTTGTGTTTGAGTGTGAGTCAAGCCCAGGGGCGGATCCATCATAAGGCATGGTGTGATCAAATGTCACGTGGAAGAAGAAAATGGGAAACAAAGAAATTGCCGAGTAGAGAAAAAAATGAAGAATGCAGAAGAAAGTATGTAGGGTTTACAAAATCTGGAAAAAATGTATTAGACATTTCCATATAAAGCATTGTGACATTTGATCTTGTCATAAATTAGAATTAGAGTAATGATACATAGACATCCTTAAGTGACAATACACCCATAGACACCCACACAAAAATCGGACACGTGGTCATATGGACCCCACACAAGCACACTTTCTCTTTCATCTCATCTTATCTCTTCCCAATGCATGGGATGTACAAGTGTGTATGGGAATAAAGGGTGTCTATGTAACATTTCCTTAGAATTATATGACAGTTGACTCTTCAGCTATGGTACAACATCATTACAAAAATATACCATTGACTATTTCCATTTTAATCAAGGGTATTTATGTCTTTTAAAAAATAGAAAACATTTCTCAGATAACTATATAACACATCCAACCGATTAACACGGTAAGTATTCATTGCTTAGACGTATATAATCATTGGCAGCTATTCCATAAATAAATTTCTTCATTAAAAAGATAAATAACTTACGTATAAGTTTTGTCTTTACTGTAAATAGATAATTATTAAGTTACGTAAAAAAATTATCTTAGTTAAAAAGAAAATTGGAAAAATAAGTTACTAGTATAATATGTTAAGTCTTTATAAAAAGATAAATAAGCTTTGTAAAAAAAAGGGGGTAAATAAGTTAGTATAATCTTTACAATTAAACATATCGAGCTATTAAAATTTAATTATTTCAAACTATAGGGTACAAAGTGTAATTTGACTATTTTATATTCTTGATATTTGTGGGGTATATATTATAAATTGAATTTTTATCACCAATCCACTTATACATTAGGTTGCCCTTAAACAATCCTAACCATTTAATTTTAAATTTTAAATTCGTATATCTATGGTGTTGTTTACTTGTTTATGGATACACAAATTTTACATTTGTGTACCCATAAATATCACGTTTTTCTATTATGACACTAAGATAAGATTAATATGTACTTTATATTCTTCACTACATGTATTGAAGCATTCACAAGTGAATATCCTTATTGTAGGTACCAACTTCTAGCATTTTTTAGGAGGTCAAAAGAGATTTAGATAAAAGAAAGAAGAAAAAAAAATTGTCGAGGAATGGATTCAAATGATTATTGAGCTTCACCAAAGGATGAATCATTCAAGAGAACTGAGTTTAATTTTTAGGTGGAACAATTCTTGAACAAACTATACTTATCTTATGAGTCACCAACGAATCCAGATTACCAGGATCCAATACCTAAGATTATCCTGAGATTCTTGAACACAAATTTTTTTTTTCCAAAAAAAAATATGGTGAGGCCAAGAGAGAAAGTCAATGTCCATGATTTGGACAAAAGTCTTTCAGTAAGAATATATAGTGACTAGAACTATTTTTTTGTTTGAAAGAACTTAGCTGCGAAACACACACTATAGTGACTAGAACTAGTTTTTCTGTATTAAGTATATTAACCTTATTATTGTTCAAATGTGAAACCCCTATCTAGAGCATATGATTACATGTTAAAGTGTTTGTTGAGATGTAAACAATCATAACTACACAAAATAAGGTCCTTCAGAAAGAGTTCATTGAACATACTGCATAATCAGAATGCAGAAAATACACCAAGTGGCACTAATAAACGCAAAAAAAAGAAGGGGGTCGTTTTCAAAATTGATACAACCACATGTGTTAGTGTTCTGAACAATAAGTTTGCTACAATATAAGTGACCATAGCACCATTGCAAACATATCTATAATGTCTAAAAACAGTTTGACATTCATGAGCTCTAGTCAAATCTGTGTAGAATACCACTGCAGCCTTCTCCACTAGGATAGTTTTTGTATTCATTGTGGTCACACCAACTAAGCAATCCACAATAACCCATTCACAAACAAATTTATGCAACCTTCATGTGTAATACTAGTTGTGTTGCTAAACATTCTTCCATATCTAACAGGTTGAAACAAGTGCATAACCTTTCACTACTCGGCTAATGTAATTATGTTCCTTTACTGCTGACTGCAAACAAAACCAATTATAACAATCTTGCTTAAGAAGTTGACTGCGTTTTTCGCCATCAGCAATCAACGATTTCAACATCAGCCAAAGGAGAATTTTGAATCAAGAAGTCCACTATTCCATCAGGTATGGGTGCAGATGGTTCAAATCCAGCTTTAAATGATTTTCGTAACTTAGCACCTTCTTTCCGTGGCCTGATTTTCTGTACCTTGATATCAATCAGCAACTTGCGAAATCCATATGCAAGTGGTTTCTTCTTCACTTTCAATAACTTCAAGTTACCTAAGGAAGGGAGCTTGATCTTCAATATATTAGAATTTAAGGAGAGAACCTAAGAAACAAGGGATGAGAGTGGATCAGTCTTACGCAAGTCAATTGATTTTGTGGAAAAAAATAGAAATGAGAAAAAACATCTTAAAAAGAAAGTAACAATAAACGGAAGAAAATTTATGGGACCAAATTGAGACACTTTGTAGTTAGGGGACCAAAGTGAAAATCAAAAATAAGTTAAGGGACCAAATGATGTATTTAGCCAAAAAATTATATATTTATTGCTTATGAACTCTCATGCGTTGGATTAAGCAAAGGAGGGATGACTGAATAATACAGACAAGAAGGACCATTTTCTAACATACAAGAACTCGTGCCTTGCGTGTGTGATTTTTTCCAGGAAAATGCTAGATAAAGCGAACAAATTATCACGAAGAAGTACAATAGTTAATTCATACCAATATGGGATTAGGGACGTCAATGGGTACCCATGGGTACGGATAGTATGATACCGGTGTCCGCCCCGCTTGATAAATATGATACCAGTGTCCGCCCCATACCCTCATGGGTACCCACTATGCGGGTACCCGCGGGTATTGAGGTATCCATGGGTGCCAATGAATTTATTTTTATTTTAATTTTTTTTAAGAAGAATTTTTTAATTTATATATTTTTTGTTACAAATAATAACTTTTTTTTAATTGACAAAACACTTCAACTTTTAAACATCCATACATAATCCATTCAAAATTTCATTAATCATACATAATCCATAGAAAAATCATGATTCTTACATAATACATAGGATATGTTTTATGATGTAAGTAAAAACGGTGAACCTAATAAGATGAATCTAAAAAATTAAATATAAAAATAAGTTATTAATGAGGAATTTTAGGTGGGCGGTAAAATTTCCTTCGATAAGGTAACAACTTTAAGTAATAAGACAAGATATATAAAGATATTTTAGTAATTTACTTAATTTATTATTGGGTATGGCTACCCGTGGGTATGGATACAATCAAATTCGTGTACGTACCATATAATAATGGGTAGTCAAATACCCGTTTAACTATCCACCCCGTACCCGTGACGGATTTTACCCACGGATACCTGTGAGCATGGGTATTTTTGCCACCCCTATACAGGATGAATTCCACCAAATTTAGAACTAACTATATGCAATGGTTTTGCCTCGATTGCATCTTCCACTAGAATCAATACAGTTCAGGGATATTTCAATATTTTCTTTTACTACAGAGCATTAATCCTTTTTTTTAAAAGGCTTAAATTTGTAGTTCGCCCATGTATCTTTTTTTTGTTTGTTTGAAAACAACTCTTGAAAGATTAAATCCGTTTGAAATTGGTCCCTACAATTAGTTGTTATTAAATGAAGCTGATGTGACAAACTTAGGTTGACATGACAAAAGTTTACCGGATCATAAATTGGAGGAACAAATCCAAAAAAAGTCATAAATCGAAAGACCAAAACAAAACAAAAAAAAAATCATAAATTGGAACAACCAAAAAACTCATCCCTGTGATATTTCTTAAATCCCTCTCTTCTTATTTATATTGTACAAAAAAAAGCCCAGAACAAGAACAACAACCCAAAAAATAACCCATAAACAACAACAAAAAACTCATCTTCTTCAATCT
>Ga0315913_1002448_pt1 | contig 21762 bp, 8 predicted proteins | sample MpolsnodulesMG_FD_207736 | JGI IMG/M metagenome (GOLD analysis project Ga0315913, IMG submission 207736) | Medicago polymorpha root nodule microbial communities from Los Angeles, California, United States - small nodules | ecosystem: Host-associated > Plants > Roots > Nodule | place: USA... | reverse complement strand
AAAAAAATCCAAAGCAGAAAGACATATGTTTTCACTCACATCTTATGATTACTCACCAGCTAAAAATGAATTTCAAAATGTAAAATATAGATTACATGGGTTTCTGAACTTAGATCAATGCACGTACTCAGTTACTTTTCTATTATTTTCTAATATATCCTGAGCAGGCTTCAACACACATCCTGGACGCGGTCACAATTCTAATCTAATGCAATGTCTACAGTACCATAATCACCAACTAAAAAATTAAAGCAAAACATGAATCAACTTAGACACTAACCAACACAATTAACAGCAGAAACTCTAAAACAATTAAAAAATTATGGAAATTTTAACACAATTTACTTCTATTTTCAAATTACCAAGTACTAACAGAATGCTTTTTAACATCTTTTCGGTAGGATACAAATCCAATACTATTCTTAAAGATTAGAAAATTGATAAATATCCTCAGCTCTTTCATGTTGGGTCAATCTAGCTGTCCGAGCCGGTTTTTAAAACTATGGTCTGGTTCCCTTTCTCCCTCTTCCCCGGAATCAGACATTTCCTGTTCCCTTTTCCCTCTACCCTCTTCTCCCTCTTAAAGCTTAGAAAATTGACAAATATGCTCAGCTGTTTGTTGGGGCCATCTAGCAGTCCAGTTCCATTTCTCCCTCTTCCCTGGAATCAGACATTTCCTTCAAAAGTTTACAAAAAATGATACAACTGCTGAATTTCAGAATCATCTAACTAATAAAAGAAAAACAGAAATGGCATTGCTAGATCCAGGAAAGCAGCATTCCGATGAAGAATCGATCTTTTCAGCTCTTGAGAAATTTAAAATTCTAACAGAACTAAAAAGGACACAGTGTGTACACACTATTCGAATTCAAGTGACAAGACAGATTTCTACAGGAACTCTGAAGGCGAACTACCATCAGGTTTCACATTCCCCAAACCACCACCATGATGCAACACCTGAGTCGGCAATGTCCCTAATCCAGCACCACCCAATCCATCATTCCCCGAACCAAAAAACTGACAAAGTATTCTAGCCATAACACCAAGCACCTGCATTTGATTATGACACGCCTCAGCATGCATCTGCATCATCTGCTTCTCATGCTCAATCTGCATAGCCACCATCCTCTCCCTCCATTCCATCTCCTCTTCCTCCATCTTCTCCTCCACCTTCCTCCTCCTCCTCTTCTCCTCGTCGAGCTCCTTCTCTAACCTAATCCTCTTCTCAACCTCCTTCTTTGCCCATATCTCCTCCAATTCCAATTCCCTCTCCCCACAACAACACTCGCCTTTTCCACTCGAAAACTCAAATTCCTTCCTTTTCCACTCCTCTTTCTCCTTCAAAAACTCCCTCTCCCTCTTCCTCTCTTCTCTCTTCACCATAACCTCCCTCAATTTCAAAACCTTAATTCCCAATCTCTTCAATTCTTCTTCACTAACATCTCCATCACCATCGTCATCGCCATCATCAGAATCATCAGAGTCATCAATTTCAGTCTCAAACCCTAAATCACAAAAAGCAGAGTTATTATTATTATTACCACCTAAGAAACACAAACACCGACACCAAATACGACACTGACACACATGTCAGACACCAAACACACGCTAAAATAACAATTACCATCATTAAGTTTAGGTTTAGGATGAATTTTAACATCACCAAAAACACGTTTATAATTAAGAAAATTCTCCCAATGAATAACCCCATCATTCCAATTGAATCCATGATCATTGGATTGAATCTTGTGTTTAACACCAATATACTGATGACGCATGTTTTGAACTTTGATCGAAACATCACGCCATGACCATTTGAAAGGGAAGGTGGTTGGATCATGAAGATGGTGAACAGTGTTGACATGATCGGCGATTGGTTTGAACTTTTTTTCACGGGTTTTGAGTTTGGGGAGTGTTCCTGAAAGGTGAAGTTCGGAGTATTTTGTTAAGAGGGTTTGTTCTTCGAGTTCTGACCATTTTTTGCGCTTCATTGTTGGAAGGGTTGGTGATGATGATGATGATGATGATGATGATGGATGGAGATGACTGAAATTGTTTGGACAGAGTTCTTTGTTGTTTCACGAACACAAGAGGTTTTTTTACAAAGGGAAGGAGTCAAATGATGTTGACTATGTTTTTACTTTGTCCTTTTCATTCATAGTCACTCATTCTTTAGTTCATTCATGGTTTTGATTCTACAATTTATAGCAAAGTTTAATGTGTTTGTTATCAATGCGATCTAGTGTAGCAAACAAGTATACACATAATCATATCTCGGAATTTTAAAATGGTATCTGATTTTGCAAGACCAGTGTAAGGAGTATACATTATAATCATATTTCATAATACATAATTTTAAAATAGTATTTGATTTTGCATTACAATGCTAAAATACTTTTTCTCTCTTCCTTAACATACTTTTTCTCTCTTCCTTAACATGTGTCATAAGCATAGAAGTTAGCGTGATCCTTTGAATAACCCATTTGTATGACAATTTACGGGGCAATTATAAATTTACAAAGAAAAATAAGTATTTACACGAATTTCAAAACGAGAGAGTAAAAACATATGTGAGAAGTCCCCATGAGCTTAGCTTATTTGATAAGGGATAATGCACAATATGTGCAGGGGCCGGGGTTCGAACCCCGGACACCCCACTTATTCATCTTTAGGTGAATTTCTCTAGCCACTAGGCTACTTGACCAAAAAAAAAAACATATGTGAGTATGAGAGATAAAGTTGTCAAAAATGGTTGTATAAATATCATTTCTCAAAACAAACAAAAAAACTGTAAGCCAAGTGGTAATATTTGTATTCTTGAATTATTTAGCTTTGGTTCGATTTTTGAACGGTTGGTATAGAAAAATATACATTGAGAGAGGTCGAACTTTAAAAAGATTAATTTCAAGTTACACACAAATATACATTGAGAGAGGTCGAACTTTAAAAAGATTAATTTCAAGTTACACACAAATATACCTTAGTTGAGGAATGTTAGCAACACATTTTTCAACACATTCTCTTTGATTGGTTAAAGTTCACATGAGATGCATCAAATCATGTGGGTCCCATATAAATTTGGTGGGTCACTTGCGAATTTTAACCAATTAAAAAGAGTGTGTTGAAAAATGTTTGTTAAAATATGTGTTGCTAGCATTTCTCTACCTTAGTTTTCTTGAGTAAAAAAAAATTAATGTAAAAAGGGGAAAAGGGTAGAAAAGAGGAAAAAACATTAGTTTTCTCACGATGTACTACTTCAGGTTCTGTTTCGTCATCGTTGTTTGTAATAGCTTGCATCTGACTATTTTACCAAGCATCAATGAGACATTGTGTTCTCTTGAAGGCGATCCAACATCCAGAAAATGATTATCATTTGAGTTCAATGGCAAACGATTCAAAGTGGGGGGCTGTGGGTCATAAAAAAAAACATAAAATAGTATCCCACAAAGAGGGGTTGTGGGATATAATAAGTCCAACAAAAAAAAAATCCCACAAAGGGAGGTTGTGAGATATAATAAGTACAAAAAAAAAAAAAGGTATCCCACAAGGGGAGCTCGTGGGATGGCAGAGAATCTGAAAAAAGTAGGGTATATTTGAAAAAAAATTGAAAGTAGGGTAAAAAAATTAATTTTCGATTATTTTAAGGGTAGAAATAAAAAAAATTCGAGGAAGTATATAAGTATATTTATAAGCATTCTGTAGTCTTCTTTAAAAAAATTATTTCTATATATTTTTGAGTCTTTCTCAAGCTCTTGGATTCAACTCGCATAAACTTAAAAATTCATAAAAATAAAATAAAAAGCTAAGGCAATGACATTGAAAGAAGTTGTAAAGTGAGATTTGTCTCGATGGTGTCATGCATCAAATTCAATTAAGTGCGAGACATAATAAAGGAGGAAGTAGTTGGTTGAGGTCATCAAGTGATTGGGTTTGATTTTGATATTGAAAATGAGATTATCTTCAATCAAGTATTTAGTAAAAGAAATTGTTGTTTTAAATGTATAAAAAATATTTGGTCCCTTAATTTAATTCTTTTTTTCAAAATGGTATCTTAACTATAAAACGTTTTAATTTAGTCTTTTATGTCTTCTACCGTTACCTCTTTTAGTCCTCTCCGTTATTTTTTAATTCTAATATTTTTTTTATATGATTTCAACCATTCGATTGGAAGTCTATTGCATACAACAGTGAACCAACAACACTGTTTTTTTTTTCCTTTTCTTCTTCTCCCTCCCTTTTCTTCCTCTTGATCTTCATCATTTTAATCATTAAGTTCATATCTTTATTGCTGGTTAAATCTCCAATTCAACTTTTAAAACACCCGTATGGAATAAGATAGTCAAACCTGAAGAAAGCATTTTTTTTTAACCTTTTATCTTTCAGAACATAAACATAGTGCAGAATTACATGAGAACAAAAGGATAACAGGTTGGAAATAAATTTCCATCGGCCGTATTGTTACTTCCACTTATTCCTATGTCTGTAATTTAATCAAATTAATTTAGGGCTAACTTCTCTGTTATACATAAAGGGTCATTTGTTTATTCAATTCAGAATTGTTCACCTTCCTTCTCTTCTTGCTTTGATTCTTCATTCAATCTGAATCTGATGTGAATGAATGTGAGCATGAAATAATCTATTAGGGGAAAAGGGTAGAAAAGAGAAAAAAAACATTAAAATGGTGATTATTTTTCTAGGTTGTTGTTTTTTTATGGGTTAGTATGATGACTACGTTGAAGATTATGAAGTATATGAAGGAAGATAGCATAGGAAACACATGTTGAAGCTTTGAATTAATGGATTAAAAATTATGTTGACCTTTATCTCTCCCTAAATTTTTTTTTTAATAAAAAATTATGTTTTTAGTTTTCTGATTTCTCCAATTTTTTTTTTCTGGATTATTTGCTTGCTAATTTGTTCCCTCTATATTATGTGTCGTGCTAAATTTTGTATGGGTTCTTAGAATTTAGGGATAAAGATCTTGAAGTTTTTTTTTTTTTTTTAAGTAATTAGTTTGATGATTTTGAGTTTTTTTATCCATTTTTTGGGGAAAAAAATTCTGGGTTTGTTTGATGAAGTTGATGAAGATAACGATGATAGTGATGAAGAAGAGAATAAAGAGAAGGGGAAGAAGATGAAGAAAGATAAATAAATTAGGTGCTGGTGATTTACTATTAATTTCAATAGACCTTTAAGATCAAAGAGTTTCATTTTTGACAAATAAATCAAGGCTAAAATGCACTTTTGACCACCTATGTTTGCCATGATAGCAATTTTGGTCCCCTATTAAAAAAAACCACTTTCCAGCCCCCTAACTTCACCCTTTTTGCAACTCATAGGCCCCCTCTGATTTTGACTGGGTCAAAGTTCAAGTGGCCACTCAATGGACGCCACGTGGCAATTTTTTGAATTAAAAATAAAAAAAAAGCCACATATTTTTTATTGAAATTAAATAATTAAAATAAATTAAACAAAAAAACTCAAATTATAGAAAGCATTTATGTGCAAGATCTGGAAATATTAAAAAACGCCACATGAATTGTGCAAGATCTGGAAACGGAAACGGCCTACATGTTCTTCCCCAAAACCACCATATCTGCAAAAGAATGAACCCAAATATCATGTTTATGTGATCTAGAAACAACATATCTTCATCAATATTTTTCAACACATGTCTCTTCTCATCTCTTCTCCGTTTTGCTTTCGTCGGTGCTCCGAAGAGTACTTTCGGCTTTGATTTAAGTGATTCTGGTGCACAACAAACTGTTTTTCGTCTGGTTCCGATTCTTTTGGTAAGGGTAACTACATCAGAGCCAGAACCGGTGACGATGTCGAAGGAAGCGAAGGAGGATGACGGTCCTTTAACTTCGCTGTCGCTTTCTCTTCTAGGTGAGGATGTTGCGGTTCTTGTTAGTCCTTCGTCGGCAAGTGCTGTAACGACGAAAGCTTTTGAAGAGGTTGGGATTGGAGTTGTGAATTTGAGTGGTGAATTTCTCTCGTTTTTTCAAAAAAGAAAATTTGTATTTAAATGTTGTTTCTTTGCATTCAAAAAACAAAATTTGTATTTGAATGTTGTATTTGAGGTTGGGATTGGAGTTGTGAATTTGAGTTGTGAATGTTGTTTGCATTTGATTTTTGTATTTTCTGGGTTTGATTCTATGAGATCTTCATCTTCATGGGTTGATTTGGCTGCATATTTCGCCGTTGAAAATACACCATCACTGCCTTCTGTTGTGCTATTGTTATCGTTGCCTTCATGAGATCTTCATCTTCATGGGTTTGATACTTTGAGATCTTCATCTTCATGTGACCAGAGGTGTTGTTGTTGTGTTTTTGGAATTAGTTGTGTTGTGTTTTTGGGAGAAGAGAGTGGAGGAGGTAGTTATCTTATGTTTATGGAATTTTTAGTGGAAGAATGATAAATATGTTATTGAAGGGGATGAATATGTTGTTGAATGATGAATATGTTGTTCCTGGAATTAGTCACGTGCCATCCTTTACCCTTACCTTTTTTTTAATTTTTAAAATACACATGTGGCTTTGCTTTTTTAAATTTTTGAGTTTTTTGCTTTTTTCTTTTAGTTTTTGGATGTTTTTTTTTAATTTATTTTAATTATTTAATTTCAATAAAAAAATATGTGACTTTTTTTATTTTTAATTCAAAAAATTGCCACGTGGCGTCCATTGAGTGGCCACTTAAACTTTGACCCGGTCAAAATCAGAGAGGCCTATGAGTTGCAAAAGGGGATGAAGTTACGGGGCTGGAAAGTGGTTTTTTTTAATAGGGGACCAAAATTGCTACCATGGCAAACCTAGGGGGCCAAAAGTGCATTTTCGCCATAAATCAAATAGTTAGAATTAAAAAGATTTATGAGGTCTATGGTGAACCACTTATAAAGTTGGTTCATCTTAAATGAAGATTTATGAGACCAAATTGAGACACTTTATAGTTAAGGGACCAAAGTGAAAACAAAAAATAAGTTAAGAGCCCAAATGATACATTAAGCCAAAAATATATTACTTTTCTTGGTTTATTTATTCATGAACTTAGGCACAATCCCATACAGGGATGTTAGTTTTTTCCCATGAGTGGGGATATTTATTTATTGAAAGGTGTGATGGTATTTAGATACTTGACATTGTTTATTGACAAAATATGAGTGAGGTGAAACAAACAATTATACAAATTGTATTGGAATTAAGTTTCATTACTAACTAATATCTTGCCTTGATCGACTCTAAACCCCTTTTATTTTAATTAAACCTTAACCTACCCCCTTCATAGATCTCAATGTCTCGCATATAACCGGAGATCATCTCTAGTCTCTTACCTATGATGTCTCACTCAATTAACTAAAAGAGAAACATTATATTCAGATGTCTAGCTTGATGTCTCGCAACTAGCATTTACAAGTGAACTTACCCATGCCCCTTACATCAGACTAACAGAGCAATAGAAGATAAAAATCAATTCAAAGCCAAAACTATAAAACTAATATACATCAACCCAACTAAATTCACAATGCCATGAAAGGACCACAAACAGACATGTTGTAGTTTCTTATAGCAACTCCTGGCTGAAAAGTTGCAACACGCAATTAGTTTATCAGTTATTACAAACATATTTTACCATTAATATAACTATATTTAGTTTAAAAGAAATAGTTGGCCGAATTCCAGATTCAGTAACAAAAGATTACCAACATCACCTGTATACAAGGAAAATACACGTGACAAACGATCCATTTGTACACAGGCTGATATATGTAGGAATCCACTCGATTGAATAATAATGGATTAGAAATACACACTAATTTCTTATATGTTATGAAATTTGGTTCTAAAACCATATACTCAGTAAATGCTGTGAAGGTAAGCCTGAAAGTAACAAAGAAACTTACTTTCTAGCTCAGAAAAATGCCTTAGTTCCATAAACATGAGAAACATGTGAAAGCTTAAAGGTTTTCTTATCCCTTTCCTAGTCTTGGAATCCTCCCCATTTAAAACGTCCGTTTTGGATCTCGTTGTCCATTGTCGCGACATTTAAAGATGCTATGGTGGTCGCTTCATCACTATCATTCTTTAAATCAAAACATGGAACATACAACACAACATGGGTAGGGGATATGGTTTGTTGTAACAGAATATTGCAACCAAAAATAAAAAATGGCGCAACGATGGGGAGAGATGTGTGAGTGTTCAAGTGTTGGCAATGCATAAGATACACAACCCAAATGCATGTTCCCAAACCAAACCAAAATTTTCAAATGACAATGTGATTAATATTTGTAACTGAATTAAAATTCTACTGTAAAAATTATCAAAGTTGAACTCTAAGGATTAATAAAACCTAACGTGTGAACTCCATTATCCGTTTAGCTTTGTTAAATCCTTAAATCAAAGATATCATTCTCATATTTCTAAAGACTATTCTCTTATTTAAGAGAGTCACATCTTTCAACAAATGTTTTTTGGCTTAATTGCACTTTTGGCCCCCTATCTTTCCAAAAGTTGTGATTTTGGCCTCCTAACTAATTAAAATACAAAACATCCCCTATGTATTGGATCTTTGGCAGTTTTGGCCCCCAAGGCCATTTTTGACTTAGTCTTCGCTGACGTGGCACCCACATCCCTTGAGTGAGGTGTCACGTGTAATTAGTTAGGGGGTGCCACGTCAGCGATGACTAAGTCAAAAGTGGCCTTGGGGCTAAAACTGCCAAAGATCCAATACATAGGGGGTTGTTTTGTATTTTAATTAGTTAAGGGGCCAAAATCGCAACTTTTGAAAAGATAAGGGACCAAAAGTGCAATTAAACCATGTTTTTTCACATAGGCTCGAGACCATATTAATGTTATTTATTATTAGTAATCAATAGTAATTTTATTGTACTGCACCGATGCTTTGCCAAAGAATTGTTATTCACATAATTAAGGAGAATAAAATTTAAATGAGACAGACAATTGCCTAATTCAATAAAAGGATGGGGACATTGAACATGATAGTATATAGTATTTTTTTTTAAATCGGGATTGCTCAATTGTGAATGAATGTGATTAGATTTTTATATAGTAATAATACATATAATCCAAATAAGTATAAAACCATTATAGATTTAAACAGATAGAAACTAATGACTAAATAATATCTTAATTTTTCCCCAAAAAAAAAAAAGAATTAGATCAATTTCAAACCTCAACTGCCTCATGCAACATTAATTTCCATGTGTGACTTCAATGCCTTCACATGTCCTTCACACGTCTACCATCACCACAAAGCTTCTTAGGAAATATTTCTTCACATGTCTCCATGAACGCTTCAACAATGATATGATGGTGACACTTTGCATTAAGCTGAAGAAAACACTCAAGCAGTTCTTGAAGATCATTTTCTGAACAAATCTCTCTCTCCAATATCATTTGAAGTATAGAGTTTCGAAAATCTTCATACGGCTCCTTCGATTCCTTCTCAACGGCAATGCTATCTATGAGTTTTGTACCCGGCTTTAAGATCCTATAATTATTATTGTTGTTGCCGTTGTCATTCAAGATAGTGGTGGAAGTGAAATCTTTGTCGTTGGTGTTGTTGGCGTTGGCGTCGTGAGAAGTGAGGCTATTAGGGTTTGTGTTTTCGTAAACGGAGATTTTTGGTTTTTGAGAGGGTTCAAGTACATTAGAGGGTTTTATTTTGATGCAACCACAAGATTTGTTTGAGGAGAAAAGGGTTTTCACGAGGCTTTTCCTGTTGAAATTGAAAGACATAATTAAAGGACTATGGTTTTGGTTTTGAGAGGAGTACAGGTATACATGGGAGGTATAAATGATGATGATGTTGTTGGTAAGATTCGTTTTCTAATTGAGAATAGGGAAAAGGGGAACAAGTTAAAATGTGAATGAAAGAGGAAGAAAGAAGGTAGGGTTTGTGGTTGGAAGTTTTATTATCGTGATAGTGAAGGTAGAGTCGTAGAATGTGGATAGTAGTTACATAGTTACATTGCACCGTTGCCGTCTAAAAAACAATTCATAAAAGGACGACGTCATATCCAAGTAACTCAATGTTTTGATTTGTTTTTAATTTTATTTTTTATTATATAGAAAGAGGGCATAAGCTCAAACAAGAAGAAATTACTTCTTCCTTTAAAAAAAAAAAATTACTTCTAATTTAGAATTGAGTAATCAATCCAACTAAGTCGTATCCGACTTAGAGATAATCCAAACAATGTTATTAGTCTCACATGCCTTATTCGTCAAAATATGGACACACATTTGCTTCATAATGGGTACTCAAATTTTTATTTTTTTTATAGGCAAAAAGATTTCAATAAAAAAGAGAGTTCAATGGGTACTCAGACCCCATCTTAAAAAAATAATATTGGGTACTCTAACCTCCACCAAGTTTTGGTGTCGTAAAATTAGCACACAATTTTCAATCTCAACTGTTCATCTCAGATCAAATGGTTGAGATCGAAAATTATGTGTTTTTAGTTAAAACAATCCTGACATTTCAATTGTAATCAGACGACCGTAATTGATTACAGCACCCTATTGTAACAGCAGGGAATCTTGTTCCCACCATCAGTTAGGTTCACTGTTATAAACAAAAACTTACTTTTTATATTCATTGAATACTTCATGTATATGATTTATAATATAGACGAAACATATCACTTATTCAATCAATATACAAAGTGATTATCTGCTTATAACAATGATTAAAAAGTGTATCATAAATCACGAATTACAATTTAAGCAACTTATTAGACAAGAACAATGATTTAAAGTCATCTCGATGAATGTTTGAATACGCAAAATAAGACTCTACTCGATCATATTCTTTTTTTTCTTTCAAAGGAAAAGAAAGAAAATACACTGGTCATATTCCTTGTTGTACTCTATTTAACACACAATTTTAAGATAAGAGGATAGTATCTCAATCCAAAACATACTTAAAATTTAAGGCAAATGTTAATTTGTACTCTCAATGACCCATGTCAAAGAACTTATTATAGAAATATACATATCAAAAGTCGTGCATTCAACTTGTAAAAGTTAAAATGTTATGTTTTCCAATTTAAAGTTACTCTTTTTAGGTTCCACGTGTCTAAGAGCATAAGTTAGCATGACCCAAAGTTTAAAGATATAGTTCGTGAAAATCCAAATTCTATTTTTAGATGAAACAATTCTTATCTTAATCACAATCAAACTTCGGATTACGAACTCTCTTCCCTTTTAACACCAAAAATTTCAAATATATGACAATGAAAAACATTTTATGTTATTATGTTAATATCTTAATGAGAAATGTTAACTTATGCTCTTAGGACACATTTTAAGGATTTCATTAATAGAAATTTTGTATCGGAAATTGTGTTAATTTATTACTTAAAAAATTTAATATTAATTTTTTTCAATTAATAGTTATCATTAATGGCAAAAATTTAATGCTTAACATGTGTCCTAAGTACACAAGTTAACATGAATGCTCCGAGATGGATAAAAAGTTGAAATCAATGAAGAATGTAAAACATTTTATATCGATGGAGTGTAAAAATGAAGTTGAAAGTGAAATGTGAATGTGATTTGTTAAATAAGTCAAATTAAATATCTTTCCTTCCCTGTCTCTTTGATTCATTCATGATTCATCATCTATCTCTACCCAAAACCGCAACGTTACTTCATTCTTTCTACACATTCAATCCCAACCCCTCTCAGATTTTCATTTTCCCCAGAAACTCATTCTTTTCCGGTAAAATCTCTCTCTACCCAATTTTCATCTACTTCGCTTAATTTCCATTTTCTCTTCTTCAATTTTCCAATTTCAGATTCAAGGAAGAGCAACTCGAGGAATTCGTCAATGGCGCCTCCGATTCTTTCCTTAGCTCTTCCTTCCGAAACCGGTCGAGTACTCAGCATTCAATCTCACACTGTTCAGGTATATCTTTTTTCAATCTGTGAAGTAGCTATTCAGATTGGTTCTATTGAATATAACTTTTTCAACTTGCATTTTTGTATGCTATTTTTTCTTCTGAATTCTCATGAATCCTGAAATGTTACAGTTAAGTTAATTTTTTGAATCACATTCAAAAGCTGTAACTTGTGAATAATTCGGTTGAATATATGGTTAATTTAAATCACCAGTTGAATAATGAATTAACCACAATTTTGAATTAACCATTCACTTAACTGAGTTAACTACATTTGTGAACCTGATCAACTAGATGATGTTCTAGGTGTAGGAAAAAATGGGTTTGCAAATATCATTACTCTTACTGTTACACGTACATTGGAGCTTTATTTGTTGTTATTACTCTCAGGGTTATGTTGGAAATAAATCTGCTGTTTTTCCTCTGCAACTTTTGGGCTATGATGTCGATCCAATTAATTCCGTGCAGTTTTCAAACCACACAGGCAAGCAAGCAAGCATCTTTTCAGTTTTATATAGACAATTGTTAGTTGTTACTTGTTAGTATGTACGTTAGTAGCATTTGTGGATAGAAAAAATAATTCTTTAGTTTATGATATTTCTAGAGAAGAAAAATAATCCCATGGCAAAATGTCTATCAACTTGAGAGTGAGGTGGGCTCACTTCCATTTGGCTATTTTACTGTGCAGGGTATCCGTCTTTTAAGGGCCAGGTTTTAAATGGACAGCAACTCTGGGATCTAATTGAAGGCCTTGAAGCCAATGATTTATTGTACTATACTCACTTATTAACAGGTACTATTGTATATGATGACAAAGAGTTTTCCGTCTGTATAATTTAATTGTCAAATGTATCACATTCCCTCGCGATTCGTGAAGTCAACCGAAAATTGTGCGCGTGTGTGTTTGACAAACTTTAAATAAGTATATTTCTTTCAGAATTATTGTTACTTATTGTTGTTTTAGTTTTTGAAGTTTCAATTAGTGTAGTCAAATAGCGGCGTTATAGCATAGCTAATTTTGATGAACCTGCCATAAAAACCGCAACACTATCCTAGTTTTGCCATTAGGGCAATAGTGGTCTCTATTCTTGTTTCTGCTAGCTGATATAGCGACAATAGCGGAAAAAAGATAATTTTAGGATTTTTTGTATAAATGATACAGCTAAAGATTCTGCATGTGTGGGCCAAACATGAGCTATTTTTATAATAAAAAATTGGAAGAGTTGGTGAGGATTTCTTCTATATTCTCCACGAGTTCAGCTTTGCTCCATTTATGAGAGAGATAGACACGTGTGATTGCGTAGTGGGATCCATCAAATCGTTATTCTATTCCTTGTGTCTCTCTCTTATAAATGGACAATAAATGAAGCAAAGCTAAACTCACTCCATAATACGTAATCTTTTCCATATATAAGCTGTGTTCAGCTTCCATTCCCTTCTTGTTTGTATGCACAGTGCTTTTTATATTTTTTAAATACAATTGACTTATTTCAACCACTATGTGGCTTCTTCTATTTGTCCACAACACTATTCAGTTATTTCACATAGCTGCTTTTTGGCATTTTTCTATTTTCCGCAAGCCGCTATTATGACACTGGTTACCTTCCTGCAAATATATCTCCTTTGGTATTAGAAACTATATGTTCAAATCTTGGAAATAGTCTTTCCACTTGGTGGGTAAGGCTGTGTTCATTTACCTTCCCTGGACACCACCTGGTGGGAGCGCCACACACTTGGCCACCCTATTAGAAATTATATGTTACGTGCTATTCTTATATGTTGTCGCTAAACTGTGAATTTTTGTGTTTTAAATTTGGTCCTTATTTTGATTATTCTGACTTTGAATCTAACTAATGCATTTCCAGGTTATATTGGTTCAGTTTCTTTTCTCAACACAGTATTGGATGTTGTCTCCAAGCTTCGCTCAATAAACCCCAAGCTTACATATGGTGAGATTACTGATTCACGGGGTTTGTTAAATTCTATTTAAGACATAGATTTGGTTTAAGACATAAATTCTATTTAGGATCGTAGGATCATAGGCTTCAAGGTCATGGTTTCGTGCTGCGTGGGGTTGTGTGCACGAAGAAGCATTGTAATGAATTTTTTTTATCCGGGTCAGGTTTTGTTTGAATGGCCTTTTTTTTTAAACGAAAATTTCTGATCACGTGGAGCAACTCCTCCTTGCGTCACCGTCTGTGACTCTCTCTTCCCTTCTTTGTTTTTTTCTACATGCCAATTGGTTTGTTACAGTGTAAGGAGAGTTCAGTGGTGGCTGCATTCCCTTTTACCCAGTACAACTTGGGTTTTTTTATGAAGGGAAAAAAACTTGGGCCTGGCCCAACTCATTTTATTTATTTTTGGTTTAGACTCTATGTTTGAGAGAATGGAGAAATTTGGCTGTATGACCTAAACACTCTTTTATTTTTTAGCCAGATTATTTCTCTGGTATTTTTAAAGTTTAATAATAAAGTATAACAAAAACTATTCTAAAATACTATGATAAAGTAAGTAATTATTATTATTATTATAATAGTAATGAGTGCAAATAATGATAAAAAGAATGTAAGATGCAGCCTAAATTTCATGTTATTTTTCTTTTCTATGCTATTTTTATCCATACGTATATGCATAGATATATTTTTTTTCTTTTGCTATTGGCTTAGTGGCCAACACGCACTCAAATAAATGCAAACGGGGAGGGGAAGTGTTGAGAGTCGGGAGGGGCACCCACATAAAATGTCCTCGCAGCCAAACCACAAGGCTGTAACAATGGGGAAGTGTATAGATATTTTTTTATGTTCGGTAGGATCTTACAAGTCGTGTCACTATCATCAAGTTATGCTATTTCACCCCCTCCCGATCCTATGCAGGATCTCATGTTTGACTACATTGGCTTGAATTGAACCATCAGGGCCCTGTTTGGATAAACAGCTGAATCTGTAGCTTATAGCATAGACACTTATCATATAATCGCTTATGAAGAAAACTATTTCTATCACACAAAATAAAAGAAAGCCTAATTGTTTTTGTATAAGCCATAAGCTGTTTTCATCCACTATCTTGGAGAGCTTATGAAAATAATCTAAAACAGCTCAGGAACATGTCATAAACTGTTTTCATAAGTTCTTCCAGACAGTCTCGCAAGTGTTTATGTCAGTAGATTAGCTCAAATAAGTCAATCCAAATAGATCCCCAAATCCAGTTAAGTTTAGTTTCAACCCTTATTCCTCATTGTTATTTTTATTGTCAGCATTGACACTTAAAGCCTGGGGAACATGATTTATACCTTTTGTATGTTGGATGTCAATCTTTAAAGAAATTTTTCTTTATTTTGTATTGAAAATATAAATTACCTATACACATGTGTGGTTTGTTTCCTTGTCAGTATGTGATCCAGTATTGGGTGATGAAGGAAAGCTTTATGTTCCACAAGAGCTGGTGACAGTGTACCGTGAGAGGGTAAGACTGATCCACAAAGATGTTTCTGCAAGTGTCCATATGTAATAATATACATGATGTAACAAGTTTACAATACATGAACTTCTCTGACTAAGTTATCATATGCAACTCAAATTTGTTTTATCCATAACTGAAATTAGATGTTGATCCGTGCTTATTGGGTTCTTATTTACGAGATGACACAAACATACTTTTCTTTCGCCTGGCCCATTTAAATGTCACCTTTACTTGTTTTGACATCTCAGTAACACACATTTCATCAGGTTGTTCCAATCGCTTCAATGTTGACTCCCAACCAGTTTGAAGCAGAATTACTGACAGGACTCAGGTAATTATACCATGATCAATATTACTTAACAATTTTTCTGTTCGGAAATTGCTATCGTATGATGTGCATATATTCTAAGAAAAATCTATATGTTGACATGTAAGTGAGTAGCTTCAATCACTTTCACAGCATATTACTTTTATTTTTCTCTTGTACACCAAAGTTGTGGGGTTAAATATGTTTATAGTCCCTATACAACTGGAAACATGTTGATTTTAGTCTCTACTAAAATTTCAAATGTTCTAGTCCAAAATATTACAACAGTCAAGTACTTTTAGTCCCTCAATAAGTGTAGTGACTTTAAACATATAAATGTTTTACAGGGACCAGAATTAACATATTTCCATTTTCATGAGGACTAAAAAAGTGTTTAACCCAATATTGCAATTTGAAAAATTGTATGAATGCACTGCAGAAAAAGAGCAAATTATTTGAAGTACGTGCAATGTCTATCTCTTATATTTTTTAAGGGGGTTTCGGCTTATAAATATTAACGGCCCCTTTCATATATAGATACCTTGTTTTATGCATGGGCTGAGAAGTATTAAAGGCCCCGTCTCAAATGTATATGATATTTTTGTTTTATGCTTGTTGAGTGCATGTGTAAATTTGGGAGTTTTGTTACAACCCACACTGAGAAAAAAGCTCTTGTTAGTTTTTAGCTGGATGTTGCTTTTGGCCGATGTTTTTGAACATTTGTTGTTATGGAACTAATTGAGGTCGAAGCTAACATTATAACCACAGGTTATTCTGATCTTTAGAAGGCAACACATGATTGAAATATTATTTTCGATATATAATTACGACATATTAGGCGCAGAAGCTATTTTTGTTCTTTAGTGTTATTTTATATTTTCCTCTTGCGGCTGGGATTTTCCGATTCCTGTCTATTCTGTCTGTTGGACGTCCACTATGTATTTCCTCTGAAGGTTTCATATCACAGGATTCAGTCTGAAGAAGATGGTCGAGAAGCTTGTAACTCAATTCATGCAGCTGGACCTTCAAAGGTTTGCTTTAAATCTTTTGTTCTACCATGTGCATTCGTTTGCTGAATGATAAAACATAATCTGAAAACAAATCCGATCTTTCTGGATTACAGGCTCTAACTTTCTTTATAAACTCAACTGTTTTATTATGTTTTGAACTTAATTTTCTTGCATGTTTTCATAAATACTTGTTTGATTACAGCAACAGAAAGATAGTAAAATTTCTTTTTGTATACTTTAATTTTCTTTTTAAACCCGGCCTATTTGATTATTTAGCCAATAAAATTCTGCTGGGCTCTTGGCTCCATGAAAATCGTGGATTTTACTTTGTACAACATATGGGTGGGGGATAGCAATTGTCTAAAGTGATACACACTATTGTACAAACATTTGCACACACAAGAAACAAGAAAGTTGGAATCTGAGGTACACACATGGCAGCACCAGGAGGAGTTGACCCATGTCCATGTCTTCTCAAATTATATTTTCTAAATGTTTTTTGTTTTTGACTATGCTAAGAAACTGTCTAAACCTAATTTCACGATGAACTCGTCTATAATCACTAATGTTTGCTTATGCTCTGTTTCTCTCAACCATTTAGCTAATCTATGTTCATCCTCAGGTTGTAATTACAAGTATAAATGTAGATGGGAATCTTCTCCTCATTGGAAGCCATCTAAAGGAAAAGGTGGGATAAATGTCACGTATAATGTTGTTACCACTGGTAATATATTTTTATTTTTATTTTTTTCTTTCTAATTTTAGATATATGATTAATATTGTAAATCAATATTGTTGAATTTTCATAATTTACTTGCATGATATGTCTTCTTGTTCCTTGAGTTATTACAATGATTTGTAAAATTTCTGTTTTCCATGATTCCACACTTCTGAAAACCAAACGACTAGGCTCAATCTTATTTGACCAAAAAATGGGTGAACCGGCCAATCTTATTTGGTTGGCAGATTATAATTTAGAATCTTGACAATGAGGGTAAACCAAACCAGCTGGCCTAGAGTCAAATTAGGTTTGAACTGCTGAAATGCTGCACATTATTGTAATGTGACCCTATGTGATTGGGTCATTGGAAATATCACATGGAATCTATTTATCTATTTTAAGAAAAGTCTTCGTCTTGACTACATATGGTGGGATTTCACGCTCTTGCATGAACTCTTTGCGAGTTATTACAATCTAATCAAAAGAATTCATTATTATAAATATTAAAACATTAACTAGTGAGCTATTTTTCATTGGGTATAGCAATAGGTAATTGAAAAATAATTTTCTGCTTTCAGATCATTGTTTGATATGTCTTCAAAAATTTCCTTTGATTGTATACCTAATGTTTAACAGTATTTCATTTGAACAAAAAATAAATTTCTATTTGTTTTCTAGAGACACCTATGTCTACAAGTTATGAATTTTATAAACACACATGATAACCATGGCGGAAACACTGAAGTATGAAGTGCCACAGTCTATACTAACAGACCACACTCTTCACTGACATTTTTAATTTTATATACTCAATGGTTTATATTCATAAACTATCTACTCATCTTAGTAACATAAATTTTTATTACCTTGTGTGCAGGGAAATCCACCCAAACAATTTAAGATTGCAATTCCCAAAATACCAGCATATTTTACGGTATGAATATACAATAAATTTATTGTTTGGTTTTTGCGATGTTATCCAAGAAAAAAATCCGAGTGGCTAGCGTTCATTTGGAGCCATAAAGGGTTAAAATTCCACTTGAAGCAATGTCTGTGTGGCAAGTGTAATATACTCGTACTCATCAGTGTGTACCTTTCAAATAAACACTGTTGCTTTCATTTCATTGCAAAAAATACAAGGGTCAAGGGCGACAAGTTTCCCTTGACCTCAAATCTCGAGTATTGCGTAGTGGAGTTTTAACAATCCGCTATCCGCGATTGACAACATTAGTATAAATTATTAAAATAAGTTTGATGCTCTTGTTCTGTTTAGAACTACCTCCAAACAGTTAATAACTGTAGCTTTGATTACACAATTTGTTTTCATGCTGGTAGGGAACAGGAGATCTCATGACTGCACTTCTTCTTGGTTGGAGCAATGTAATGTCAATTTACTTATTAGTCTTCCTTGTCATTTACTTATTAGTCTTCCTTGTCATTGCACGCATAATATTTACCTCAAATGTGTTTTCATTTGTTTCAGAAACACCCGGACAACCTTGAGAAGGCTGCAGAACTCGCGGTATCAAGCTTACAGGTATTTTCTTTTTACGTGTTCTTTTCTTCCTCCTTCCAATATTGTGGAATCATTATTTATCTTGGACTGATCCTATGTCTTGCTTGTAAATGTGAGGATGTTGATTGTAAGATTTAAAAAATTTGATATTCATTTTGGTGAATGAATGATTTAATGATCACAATATATGTAGGCACTTTTGCAAAGAACACTTGATGATTACAAAAGTGCTGGACATGATCCCAAATCATCCAGTTTAGAGATCAGATTAATTCAGAGCCAAGATGATATCCGCAGTCCACAAATCACATTCAAAGCTGAAATATACAGCTAAACGGTGATATGATTTGAAGCCGGATGCCTATCTCTTAATCAATTATAGAAATTGAAGCTACAATGTTCAATTATAGCACTGCAGGCCTTTGAAAGCCAAAAGTTTATTTTTTTTTATAAGCATGACATACAAGTCAATTGTTTTTCATAAGCATGACAGATTAGTCAAATAAGAAATAAAGAATATCGGCTGTAAATTTAATTTTAGTTTCATTACTGGAATATTAGGCATAAATATAATTGTGCATATATCTTTTTAATGCTACTTAAAGCACTGTGTTTTTTTTAATAGCCAAAATAGTTTCGATAGCAAACTTAATTGTTTTTGTCTAGTACGTGAGAAAAGTTGTAACAATATATTTGCTCCGATCTAAATCAAATATAAGCAAAAAATAACATAATGTGGTGGTGTCAAATATAAGCAAAATTTTGCTATAAAAATATCTCTCCTTAATTATCTTAATTTTCAAGATGAGTGCATAGTTCATTGTCAAAAAAAAAAGTGCATAGTCTCGATACAAATTTAACGTGATAATTATTATTGTGAAAGATAATTTAATAGTCATAACAAATTTCTTAATATATGTGAAGCAATATAATTTTGCTTATAAATAAGGAGAGTACAAGCTTATGAAAATCCAACTTTTAGGCCGTGAGGCATTTGTTCATTTTTAAATGCCCTCTAAAATTGACAAGCAGCTAGAAGATGTTTACTTCGTTTGATTACTAATAAGTGCCTAGATTCTTCTAAGTGAAACGAGTAGTTTGTAAAGATCATAGGTTTTAATTCTGAGGAAACCCCCAATTTAGTCACTGAATTTTGATTATCAGAGACAAATGAGTTGATAAAATTACCATTCATATCATCCACTTGCTTGCTGATGTTGAATTATGGTGAAGGATCATACTTGGGATATCTAAAGCCAGTTGATTTAAGACACCTCTGAGTCCACCAAACCAAGTTTTATGAGCCTATTTAGGCCATAGAAGCTTTGTGCACTAACACACCAAAAATTCACCAGCCAATTCAAAATGAAAGTGAAGTGCAAATTTTGTTTGAATTATATGACACACCAAAATGTTTTCTGTTTTCACCCCAACACACTAAATTTTAGAGTAGTGGTAGGGAGCCTATTGAACAAGTAGGTACAAGTTAGGAAAATATTTGTTTGTGCTGGTGTTTTCTTTCAGCCACACCAAATGATGTGTGCTAGGTTTATCCTAATGTAAAATGACATTTATGTAAAAGGGCCCAAAGTTCAAGCGTTGGCAATGCATAAGATATTGCATGTACATTTAAGCTAACAACAACAACAATACACAAAGAACTTATTCCATTAGTGATATCAACTATAAGAATCGATCAACGTTATAATGTTAAATAGAATAAAGATGCTAAAATACGGTCTATGGTGACCAATTCGTACCACTTGTCCACCTTATAGTTGTCTTATAATGATACAGGCAAATGCTCTCTAAATCTATTAAATTGTGACTCAAAAGAACAATAAAAGACGTGAATAAAATAAATGCCGCCCTCATTTGTGTTATACCAAATGGTAAGATATTGAAACTAGAAAAATTAAATTGTAGCTGCAACTTAAACTCGACAGTCAAGACGTCTAGTACTCTAGCTCGCCATGTACTTCAAAGTTACACAAACCAAACCAAATTTTTCAAATGATGATGTGATTAATATTCGTAACTGAATTGAAATTCTACTGTAAAATTGATCAAAGTTGAATTTTAAGGATTATGAAAACCTAACATGTGAACTGCTTCCTTTGTTTAATCCTTAACCCCATCAAGCAAATTCTATTCATTTTTTATTTTAAATCAAAGGTATCATTCACACATCTCTAAAGACTATTCTCTTATTTAAGAAACAATAATGCTAGTTATCCCGAATTTTAGTTTCACGACATGTGTTTCCCACCAAGCTAGTTTTGTTGACTTTCATATTTGCATAATAACTCCCCCATGATTTCTGCCAGTCCTGCCTTTTCATTGGTGGATTGTTGATTCGCGGTGCATACAGCCTTCGCCGTATATAGCATTACTGTTTAAGAAATTCACATCTTTCAACAAATGTTTTTTCACACATGCTCTAAACCACATTAATGTTATTTATTGCTATTAGTACTAACCAATAGAAGTTTTTATTGTAGTGCACCCATGCTTTGCCAAACAAAATTGTTATTCACATAATTAAGGAGAATAAAATTTAAATGAGACAGACAATTGTGAATGAATGTGATTAGTTTTTTATATAATAATGAATACATATAATCCAAATAAGTATCAAACCATTATAGATTTCCATATACCAATTAAATAGATAAGAAACTATGACATTAAATAATATCTCAATTTTTCCCCAAAAAAAAAAAAGAATTAGATCAATTTCAAACCTCAACTGCCTCATGCAACATTAATTTCCATGTGTGACTTCAATGCCTTCACATGTCCTTCACACGTCTACCATCACCACAAAG
>Ga0315913_1002447_pt1 | contig 21764 bp, 13 predicted proteins | sample MpolsnodulesMG_FD_207736 | JGI IMG/M metagenome (GOLD analysis project Ga0315913, IMG submission 207736) | Medicago polymorpha root nodule microbial communities from Los Angeles, California, United States - small nodules | ecosystem: Host-associated > Plants > Roots > Nodule | place: USA... | reverse complement strand
TAACAATTTAGGACTCCACAAATATTGGAAGTTACATGATTTGATCCCTAGTTTATGTTAAGAGGAAAGTGGGAGAAATAAAAAATAAAAACAACGAGATGGGAAAAAATGAGATTAAGCAATGATTTTCATTACCTTTGAGGCTGATGCAGTTTAACTAAAATTTATTATCAAATATTTGATCTCCCGAATTAAAGATTCATAAATCAGGATAGAACTAATATTTGTTATATGCAATGACAGAAACAATTTAATATTCGAATATTTTATGCCCATCATAAAGTGAAATGGGTAAAAATTGAAAAGTTCAGGAAATTAAGCCAGGAAGGGCACAATTAAAGATATATACACTAACTTGTACCAAAAAAAAAAAAAAAAGATGTATACACTAACCATTTGAGTTTCGGATCAGTGAAAACAGGGCCCTTTTTCATGCATCCCATGTACGTCTGGGAATGAGATCTCTCTTTTGCAAGCAGCAATGAAAGACGGTCTGACAATAAAGATTGCAAAAATCCTGATCATTTGGCTCTTTCAAGAAAATGTAATAACAACATTAAAACTAGGTTAAACCCTGAAAGAAATTGCACCTGGCCTTAAATATATGTCATCATCAGCTTTGACATAAAATTCGGCTTCAAAAAGAGCGTAAGCAGCTTTAAAGAAAGCCAACCTGTAATAAATGACCATATTTTTAGCTTAGAAACACATTACAGATATAAAGCTCATCAGTTTACTAATTCTCAGAACACACGTTTTGTATGGGAGCTTACTGTACTCCTCTTCAATATCCAATTGAATGAAATCGTCATATTCGGCTATTTCCCTCTTAAGCGCAGACATCTTTGATCTATCACTCGTTCTACCAATAACAAACCTAAAAGCCAATCCAGTAGCTTCTTCCAAGCTGCAAGCAATAGCAAAAAATCAATATGAGGACAATTAAATTACATCATTTTCAGAATTCAGACCCCAAATTGCACCAGTAACAAAAGTACATCAAAAAGACAATAGTCCAATAGTTAGATTCAGACGGATGCCATGTAAAATCATAAGTAAAACCATTGAAAAAGATGAATCATAATAGAGAATATTATAATATAATAAAGAAGAAAAAACTTTGGTTATGTTTTGCATTTTCAAGCCCAAAATCAACCAAAACCCACTAACATAAGGCATAATGCAGTTTGAGCACTTAATTTACACTGCTAGCTAATGAATGGAATCCAAAAACAAGACCACAGAGGGAAAACTTCCAATTCTTGTAATACAAAACACAACTTAGGGCTTGTTTGGATTGACTTATTTGAACTTATCTACTAGCATAAGCATTTGTGAAATTGTTTGGGAGAAATTACGAAAACAGCTTATGACATGTTGTTTTCAGCTTATTTTCATAAGCTCTCTTAGATAGCTTACGCAAACAGCTTATAGAAAAACAATTGAATGCTATTTTATCTTTAGTTATAGAAATAGCTTATACATAAGTGCTCATCATAATAAGTGCTCATGCTATAAGCTACAAAATAAGTCAATTATCCAAACAGGGACTTAATCAAACATGAGACTTCAAATCAAACCTCAATGCTACAATATAAAGAATCACATCACATTATCCTAACATCAAAACATCGATATTAAGAACAACAACAATCAAGCCTTTCCTAATACCATATTTCGGTCTAACTTGTGAATCAAATTACGCCATAATGTTCTATCATACATCATATTTCGGTCCAACTCATTAATTTCCAAATCTTTCCTAATAGTTTCTCTGATAGTTTTTCTAGGTCTTCTTCCGCCTCTGTTGATCTGACTATCCACCATCTTATCTACTCTCCTTATTACAAAATCTATATCTCTTTATCTGTACATGTCCAGATCACCTAAGCTTGTTTACTACCATTTTTTCTACTAATGTCATTTCTAATCTTATCCTTACGTCGATATTAACAATTTGATAGAATTGTAGACGATAACATGATTCAAATCATAAATTTTTCATCTCGGAAACAAAAAAGAGATTAGTACCGTTGAAGTCCATTAGGATCGGAAGGAAACCAAGTCTTCCTCAAAGATTCACGTCTCCCAACAGATCTAAACCCAGTTTGAATCCCAACAAATGCCATAACCTTATGCCTATCATTTCCACCACCGATTGTGGTGGTGCTGCCACCGCCGTGATCCCATATAACGCGAACGGATCTAGGATTAGCATTGAGGCAGCGATTGTTTTGAAACGGTTTAAGAAAAACGATAAGGAGTAAGAAGAGGAGGGTGATGATGATGATGATGAAGGAGGATCTACGAGATGGAATTGGGTGGCGTGAGTTGAAGAAAGGTTTGGAGGAAAAGGATGGCATTGTGAGGGTTTAGAGTTTAGACCGGAACTGTAACAAGTTCCGGTTGTGGTTGAAGAATTGAAGATTGGATCATGTGATCATAGCATTGTTGTTATCGTAAAAATGAAGAATGAGAGAGACAGTGGAACTGATGAGGAGAAAGGTGGTGACGGAGGGAGTTATGTATGCTTGCTTGCTTGCTTTGACAATAAGCATGCACCTATACTATACTACGATAGCTACAGCGGCACCCACTACCTCCATTCTTATTTGAGTTTTACTTTTCCCATCCCATGTTTTTCCTCGCGCACCCTATTTTTTTTTCTCCAAAATTACCCTTGGTACAATCCGGATTATATAATCCAGATTGCACCGGTACATATAATTGAATCAGATTTGCATGTCATTGTGGTTTTTATCATTATTTTTCAATAAATCATTATATATGTATGTATAAAAGACAATTAACTTAAATATTATATCAAAAAATGATTATGTATATATATCATTATACCAAAAAAGAGTTGAATTTATATCATTACACATTTCACCTAATGATATACATTTCAACTAAACTAATGATATATATCTAATCTATGGCGCCGAAAGATCAATGAGACTATCATCCACTTCAACCTTTACACTAGGACCAGGACCAGGACCAGGACCAACCCTCTCATCGGGATCAAGATTTACATACCGCCGCCTGACTTAGCTCATTATAATCTGTCATCCGGCTGGCATATCTATCAAGTCAGGTGTCTGCATCCTCTCGATGGTATTGTCTCCATAGAGCGGAAGTGGGAGGAATCAGACAATCATCCTTCAAATTCAATGCCATAAAATGGTTGTCATTCACATATGCCAGACACATCAACGGATGGATACTTGGCGGCGGCAGTGGACCACATAGAGGGAAATAGGGTTTTGATTTCCCAATGGACAACACAACAGCCATTTGGTTGAATTTCTATGCGATGAGAAAACTCATATCAGGCATGGTCATCCATTTATCCCGTGGTGCATTCCCAATACCGTCGTAGGATAGAGCGTCTGAGACCTCTTTATACCGTCTATCATCATTAATCATCCTCCGATAGCGGGCATTTTCTACACCGACAAGTTCTTTGTAAAGGTTGTACCGAACTATTTGGTGATCATCAACAGTCAAGTTACGTAGGACCGCAACTGCTCGGAACCCACAATGGCCATCACCGGGTACATCTGTAACCTTTTCAATAAAGTCATGCATCCAAATTGGGATTTGGTCTTTGTGTGGTATGTGGAATTTAACAGGTGTTGACTTCTTTGGATTTTTTGGAATTGGCTTAGGAGGAGTGGGAGACATGTTGCTTTTCCGTGCACTCTTTCTACTCGTCCTTGTTGATTTTGTCTGTGAACCCTGTGTCTCTTGCTCCTGGGACTCAACAATCTCCCATAGGGAAGGGGACCGCCTTGTCGATCGAATGTTTTGCTTATCTTTCTTTGGAGCTCCTTTGGTGGTGACCTTATTTGAGGGTGGACGCATAGAGGTGGTCTCCGGTAAAACAAATTGTCAGAATTGTTCTTTCAAATGCACCTTCATGTTGTAATCGGCGTCCTTGAACCGGGCCTACAGTGTGTAAAAAACTGTCATTTTGGTTATTGCTGAAAAATAGGCAGAAACATGCATTCTGGTATGTATACTGATACAGTCCGAATTTCAAAATCCGGAATATAAAATCCGGAACATCCCGACACACCCTTTGCATGGGCCTTAAATGCACTTGCATGGGGCGGAAATGCTACCATTCCGGATTATATAATATGGAATCCAACAATATGGTCCGGATTATATAATCCGGATTGCACCAGTACATATTACAGAAACTCAAATCCTGGGCATAACCTAAAGTAACACAATTTTAAAAAAAAAATACCTGAAGAATATCCCATCTGGCAATAGAGAGATGTCTGCTTTATGAAGTTTCGGGTCAACCTCGTACTCAAACCTCAACCTCTTCCAGTGAGTGTGAATTTCATCCAAACGGATGGCGGTGTCGTTCTTGATCTTCAAAGCAATCATGCACGCACACAGTAATTCATAAGTGATCAAACTCAAACAACCACATTTTGATTTATCTATACCAATTTCAAGTGTTTTATTGTACTCCACTACGAGATGATGCAAAGCTTCCCTTGAAATGTTTCGGATCAAATTAGACCACAACACCTTTCCTTTGAACATATGTCCAAGCATGATAATGCTCGTCTGAAATGAAACATGTATTGCGGTATGTTGCAACTCTAGCATGTCATGAACAGATTTCCAGTTTGTACTTAAATCACCCATACTACTACTCAGATACTTTTTCAACCGAGCGTGTGCAGATTCAGCTCTGTTTGTTGTAGTATTCCCCATATGAAGGTTTTTGTCAACTCAAAACCTCACAAACTTGTCCTTAACCGGATCCAAAATTGTGTTTTCAACATAATCCAAAAACTTAAGAAATTTTGCGCATACAAATTTGAACTGGTTTTAAGTATCAATATATGCTTCCTCCATTTCGAACTCCACAATATCCAACTATGCAGCCATCACAGTCTTCACCACCGAAGCAGGCTTGATCACTTCCCATTATTGCTTTTGAGATCCTTCACTTTGCAATCCAATTTACACTTTGCTCTCACATTTTGTCCAATGTGATATGAGCACAACAAAGTAGTAGCTTTAGGGAAAACATTTTCCACAGCATTGAGCAAAGCATTGTCCCGATCAGTGACAACGACTTTGGGATAGAGATCTTTGGAGTGCAACATCTCACGACACTTCTCAAGAGCCCAATAAACGTTGTCCTGCCTCTCAGACATCATATAAGCAAAAGCAATAGAGAATGTTTTCATGGTAGAGGTGTTACTAACAAACTCAAGCAATGGAAGACGATACTTGTTGGTCTTATAGGTGGAATCCAACACAAGCACAGTGGAGAACGTGATAAACAACTTGATATAGAATTTGGATGTGCCGAAAAAACATCATTGACATCATCAGAATCACAATACTTTCTACAATGATACACGTAACCTTATCAACCAAAGACTTCAAGAGATGTTGTATGTCATTCCTCGTACCCCTAATGGACCGCCTATACCTGTGACATGCATTATAAACATGTTTGATAGTAGTTGAAGTGGTGCGGTTCCTCTTCTGTAAGTTGGTAAGCATTTGCCTCAGAGGAATGCTTGAATCCACCATCTCTTGAATGTGAACACGTTCATTTGGGTTTAGACGACCGGCGGTTTTATGACCTTTCAAAACATCTGTCATGTCATGGTTGTGTTTACCATCACCAACTTTGACGCTCCAATCACCAGCAGTCAACAAGTAACCTCTCAGCCAAAACGGACACTCGCATTTAACCGAACTAGCTATCTCGCGCCGACTCTTTCTCTTGTACTCGGTGTATGAACCTCCCCTTTCACATATCAAAGTAACAAATGTGTTTCTTCCATTGCCACCGTTATCGGATTTACCAATAATAGTGGAAAAACCGAGCTTCCTAGCTTTCTCTCGAACCCACTCCAACAAATCATTCCGTGTTGCAAACTTTTGTGTAGTGGTAAAATGTTCTCGCTGATCAATACAAACAACAGGAATAGGAGGAGGAGCATCCTCTACTTTCGCATCGCCTGAAAAAATTTCAAGTTTCGGTGGTGGTGGTGGGAGATTATCGGATTTGGCAATTCTGGAACCATGCACACCTTCAAGTAAGAGAACCGGCAACATGATAGGATGTTCAATCTCAGCTGGACCATCATTTGAGGGATCCACCGGAACAACCATAACTGAAAACAGTGTCAAGCATAGTCAAAAAATGAACATAGTTTTCCCGTACTGGTGCATTCAGGATTTCAAAATCCGGAATGTATGAATGTAGTCCGGAATTCGTTTTCCGGATCAGGCCAGTACAGATCATATGACGTGATCAAAAGGAAATCGCCTAAAAAACGAATGGGGGAAGGTTTATATACACATTACCTTTACATTCAGACGAAAATGATGATGTTACCCCCTCAGATGGCCAGATTGCTGCTCCAAACCATGATTTCGTCCAAAATGGAGTGTTTTTTAGAGGTGTAGGGACTGTTTGTGATAAAGGTGGTCTGCTTCAGCTAAGTTCTGGAGAAGTATATATAACCTAGCAGTCCGGATTTCGTTTTCCGAAAAAAAACGACTATTTTTCCCGCTCACTTCAAATACAGGGTGTTCGGAAATTATAATCCGGAATACCATTATTATGTCCGGATTATAATTTCCGAAACGGCTAGCACTCTGAACATGTTCAAGTCTCACAAATGAAATGGTGCAATATGCTTTTCTGAACATTTCGGAATATATTATCTGTAATCTGTCCGGATATATAATCCGGACAAAGGGTATTTTGGTCCAAAACGCAGGACACGCTAGAAGGCGGTAGGGTGGGAAAAGTAAATCTCTTCTTATTTTCACTCTAGCTTAGGCTTTATTTCTATTTTTTGAGTTATGATATACTGACATCTATTTTGCGATAATTTTTTCAACAACTTTTTATTTTTTTTGACAAAGCTTTTTTAATAACCTATAAAATGACTCAAGATTATCTTCATTTATTAGTATGGTATTTTAGAGTTTTTTTTCCTTTTGCTTTTATAAAAGAGAAATGATATTTGTACAATCGTTTTTTTACAATTTTCAAAGCAGTTTTCTCTCTCATACTCACATTATATTTTTAAGCACTACAAAGAAAAAATAAGGGTTTGTCTAACATGTGCAACATTACACATGTTAAACAACAATTATTTATTCAAAATGTACAAAGTCCAATACAACATTTCTATTTTAAACTTCTTTACATGTGCAAATTATTTATTCAAAACCATAATTTTAATTTCTCTATATTGTTTTGATTTTTGTGTCAATATCTCATTTTCTATGCAAATTAATGGTTGTTTTAATTTCAAAAGTTGTCATACAAATAGTCATTCAAATAACACATCTCTTTATAAAAATACCCCTATATACTTAGAGTTGTCAAAATAGTTGTTGCAGAAGATATATTCAAATATCATTTCTCTTATTTTTGTCAACAAAAATGTTATGGGGTAATATTTATTTTGGTCCCTAAATGTGTAATTAGTAGCCACAATAGTCTCTTTCAATGTATCAAAATTTTAAAATAGTATGTGATTGTGCACTTTGTTAATCACAATAGTCTCTCAATACTCACAATAGCTCTTTATATAGGGACTGAAATGACAATAAAAATATGTATAATAATTGATATGATAATAAGTAAGTATATTGAATGAAGAAACATTTTAATATCTAGACATACTAGAGGGAGAGGAAGTGCAACATTTCGGGTTCAAACTTGCCCTTTCTGGGGTTTGAATCTACATTTTCACTTGTTTCTCGCATTCCAAACACGTCGGACGTGAAAATTCTGGCTGTGGTTCTAAACAAAGGCTAAGTTGTGTTCACGTGAATCTACACTTATGCTATGATAGTTTGCTTGATTTTTTATTGACCATTCTCTCTGCTTTGGTGAAAGCATCAATATGAGTTGTTGTTAATCACAAGGACATATATGATGCTAAAACCAATCATTTATCAACTATATCCATCAATTTGCAATGCCAACAATGCTTTCCCTTGTATCCTAGCAATGTAGTTTTAGCCTTGAAAACTATATGATTTGTGGCACAGATGAAATTTATGTAGATTAAGAGATGGTGTAAGGCTGTAGCAGGAGAGAAGAAATTATAGTGAATCAGTGATCGGTTAACGACAAAGAAACATGGCTGTGAGCAACTACATAAAAGGATTGCTAGTCATACTTAAAACATTTTAAAATCATTTCCTTTCTCAAAATTGAGAGAGGAGATTGTAGTCCCTCTCTACTTTTTCATTCTGTTAAGATAATTCATTCACCAAGTTAGAACAGATTTCATTTCACGCTAGCTAATGTTGAGGCCTAATTATATCACCCCTTTACTTCCAATGTATTTTTCTTTTTTTACTTGGGTCCTATTGAAACCCAAAAAGAAAAAATGACCAATAACATGTATATTAAGAGCATCACACCATTTCTCTAATTTGCAGAGTTTGCTAGTGAACCAAAAATAACGGTTTCATCATACATCGCTGAGCATTCAAAATTAGATACTGTGTCAAAATTGTTGCCTGAAAATGTCTTGCACGACACATTTGAAACATGTTCATGCAAATCATTTTCCTTTACTTCACCTATATTGATATTCTTGTCCTCAAAAACTCTTCCACCAGATTCAGTGCCATCTCTGTTGGCACTTGTTCTTGGTTCCTCCACATTGTTTCCTTCAAAAGGGGTGATTTTCTCTTCACCGAAAGACCTACTTGTCTCTGTTGATTCTCTGTCTCCTAATGCAATCTCAACGGCTAGAATATTATCATCTCTGCTGATTTCACTGTCGGCCCTATTGTCTGGTTGATTTTTGCAGTCCACAGGTTCATACTCTGACTTAGCACCAACTTCGTTGGTAGCTACGTTCCCAACATCTAGCGGCAATGATTCGGCTATGTCCATTCCTTCAGAACAGATACCTGCTTTGAACGATTCATCTGTTGCTAAAGTTGATTGATCACACAATCCTGTTTCAGCAAACAAAACAATGATTTTTATTTACAGGTTTATGATAAAGATTTAATCGATATGCAACGACTGTTTCAAGTAATCGCAATCATTAAAAAATTTAAATATTTTACTTTAATTATATTTACCATAAAAGTCATACGAAAGGATGATTTTTGATTGGTTGACAGTATAAAAGATTGTTACACTGCCAGTATATCGAAACTAATCTCTTACAATAATAGTACACTAACCAAATACACCAAATGAAAATACCTTCATCTTTCTTCTTGCCATACAAGGATTTTTCAAGTAACACTGTTCCAGGAAAAACCATTAAGTTGTTTTTCTTTAACCTTCGTTTTTCAATGTCGCCTACAGGCACGAATCCAAAGCCCTTGGTCCAAGTCTCCACCAAATCCGGAATGGCTGATACCACAAGCTTTTCTACCTTGACAGATGTTAACATCTGCTAATGAAAGAAATGGATTTAGAAACATGGAAGGCCATGAGAGAAAGCCAAAAGAAACAAATGCAGGAATATTCCAAATTCATAGCTGTTTATACACAGCGCAATAATTAGCAATATGTTCTCTACTAACACGCTCTTATCAGCAACAAAAATTTATCATTAAGTGAAATTTACGTGGGTATCACTAAATCATGTGAACCATCCCTCCCTCTTTAATGAGACCCGCACAATTTTGCCCAGTAACAGAAAATGCACTGCTATATTACTCTTATATAAAAAGAAAGTCACCAAGTGCAAATCCATATCAAATTTCAAAGAATAATTCTTCTTATGAACAAGGGAGTGTTAATCCAACTGGGGTGAAACTGAAACAATATTTTATATCTGTTCTGTTTGAATAAATGTTGGATAAACATGAAATTACAGCCAGATTTACCTCTTCGATTGAGCTCATGAGGCGTCGGCACATTCCTTGGCGACGATACCGACTGCAAGTTGCAATTAGAGGCATCTCTGCAACGGTAGTCCCGTGCACTCTGCAAATAAGTAAAAGGCTTGAGAACAACCCAATAAAACACAGATGCTATTTCAAATAAAACAAAAGGTGACTATAACTCAATTCATTCATAAATCTACTGGAAGGGTAAGCTTGAGCATAACTGAAAAGCATTTAGATAATTGTCTTTACATAATAAAAAAAAGTAGCTGAAATAGAGCCATTTTCATAAATGTCAGAAGAACTTAAGTACATTGAATTATATCATCAATAGCACATGTATGTATGTGTGTGTGTTTTGTTTTCACCTGATAGATGCTACAGATATTAACACATCCTGTTTTTCCAACACCACTGTGTAAAACCCTTGAAAATTCAGACGAGCAAAATCAGACCTGAAAACCACATGGAAGTTAAAGCCTTACAAATCAAGACGAGACAAAATCCTAAAGTTGAGGCTTTGAAATAGAGCATAAGAGACGGGGTATTATTTGGACATTTAAATGATGAAGTACAAAGAAGAGGTGGAAAAATTGTCATGGGAAGAACCACTAACCCCCAATTGAATAAAACTTGGGGTATCATGTGGATGCCTGTTCTTAGATCTAACATTGACACGAAACACTCCTCCATGATTGTAAGGGCGACAGCTAATTTTGTATTGCATACTGCCTTTAGGGCAAACCACTGAGCAGAATGAACCTTCTGGTCATCATGTATGCATCTAAGAAGCGTCCAGGCGAAGCCATCAGCAACTTGATTAACTAGCCCAACCTGAGATTGGAGAGTACAGTATACCTGCACATACCAAAAAGTCAAGTCCTTGATTAAATAACACCAATGAGATGATGTTAGGATAATAAAATAACATTTTACTATGTTATTAGTTTGTCTCGAAGTTAGTACGCTACGGCTAATAGCTGTAGTAGTAGCACCTGATCTAGTTATTAACCGCATTCTAGGTTAGGTTTACTTCAACGCATTCTCATATCAATATTATAATATAAGCCATCTGTTGTCCCTGATTTTCTCTTTACCTAACTGTAAACTTGTAACTCCTAACAAGCCTTACAGTGAAATAAAAAACCCACGTTGTTTAATAATATTATTCTAATAAAACAGAAGGAAAAAATTGGAACAAAGGGAATAATGCTACCCATCATACTGATAAGTATCCAAGGACTTGGGGAATCCTCCCTTAAAAGCTAGCTATCGAGAGGGAGCAACCAAGCCACGTAAATACTCTAACGATTATCTCATACAACTTGATGTGGGATTTGGGCACACCATAATAACCAAGTTCGTATCGTAGCACTGCCTCTGAGAGCCTACATCTCAGTGACTACGACTCTTTACTCGGCCTTTCCGGTCAGCCCTTCCCTAGTTAACCCTTTTCAAGCAGCCAGTGACTAGCTTTGATACCGATTACCTATTAACCGAAGTGCTACATCAAGTATCCATGATTATTCACAGGTAAATCTATTTATCTGCTCCTTATTCCACCAAGCGAATACCTCTTAAAGGTGTGAATGCATAGACAAATATTTTAAGACAAGCATAAACACCAGTGGTATGTAACGAAAGCAACTACGCCAAAAGATAGAGATAAAAGCTAATGTGACAAGTAATAGACTCTTCCATCCTTATATAAAACCATTTATGACCTTTCACATAACAGCTCAAACAACATGATATTAGAGGTTCTACGGCAGAGTAATTGAAAATTTGATCCTTGCCATGCCCCCATTCTAATAAAAAAAGTGACTTTCAGCACACAGTAGAAGAGTAGAGTGGGCCAGTGCATTTGTCCACACTTCAAGCCAAAAGAGCTCTCGTGTGAGGGTCGTTGATACCCACTGCCTAAGCTTTAGGGACAATCAATTTATGACACGTGTAGAAATAATTACAATCTTTAAAAATAATGAGAAGAATCAAAATTTATCCTTTTACGTGTCAGTAAAAAGGTTTTGACTTCTCTTACTTTAAAAGGAAGCATGCAATAGTTAGAACAAAATACGGCAATTAAAACTTGCCAAAGTCGTTCTACTCACAATATATGGCTATTTTAGTTACCTATTGTTACCACACACTTTAGTTAAAAAAATAAAAATAAGAATGATATAACTAGAAAATCATACTCACGATATTCATATCAAAGACAACATTCTAAATTTATTATTTTAAACTTGTTTATCTAAAAAGCAACCTTTTGGAGCTATACTTGCTACATTAAAAGAACTTTGATCAAAATATCAACTTTTGACATGCCAAAAACCTACAAGTACTTTTAAAACATAAACCAAACATAACCTTCAAAAAGTATTGAATGCAATCTGCAATTTATATATAGTTAAATTACTAAGTCATAACAAGCCATTACACTGTCATACAATATGTCACAGGCAATAAGACATAATTTTCCATATTCAAGAAACTCAATACAAATGGAAGTATGGAAATTTGAGAAATTGCAGTATAGTACCTCCCGACAACTTTGACTACAAAACCAAGTGTCTGAAACAGTTCCTTCTTGTTTATCTCTTTCTCCGAGGCATTTCTTGTGATCTATTCATTACAAATCCATCATAATCAAATGGTATCATTATTGAAGCATCAGAAAGTCAAAACAGTGCATGAACTTTCAAATAAGTAAAAAATTATTATCCATAATCAAATTAACTGATCATTTGTTATAATAAATTGTAATGAGTCAAGCTAAGCACATGAAGCACCAAAAATTGTAGAGTTTGAGGAGTCAAACATATGCAACCTTTATGCAGAAAAAACAACAGCAGCACCAACAATATTTGAACCGTTTTGTTTATTCAAAAAAAAAAAAAGAAACTGAACCAACAAATTGTTCAGCCATTAGCATTATAATAATTCAAAATAAGATCAAACACAAAAGACAAATTTATATGGTATAACTCAACTTGATATCAATCTACAAGCTCTATGAAAATATTTAAAGTTTAAACCATGCAATCTATTATGCAACGTGAACATGAAGGTCAAACTTACATTTATGTTCGCATTGTGAACATTGCGATGAATCATGTACATCTGAAACCTCTTTATCAACGACCAAATTTCCACAAATCCGACAAGTGCAGTATATGCAGTACCAGTTGCCATCGGGGATCTCCTGATGTACAGAAACAAAACATGTGTCATTCTTCTGAGGCAGGGTAAGAGAAACCCAACAATAGTCACATCCATAAGAATACAAACAATACAAAATAGACTTAATTGATATTTGAATGCATGGAATAAAAAGAAGTAGGCGTATTAGAGCGACGTAGATAGAGATGTGCATGTGTTGGTAATACATTGCAATTCATTCATGCCAGCAGGTCTATATCAAGAGAGCGAATATACTCATGGAACCTACTCATCAAATCACAGCTAACATAGCATAATGTTTGACAGTTCGTTTGTATTGGCTCGTAAAAAGCAAGCAAAATATAGTATATCATACAGAGAAACTTTACCCTTGATGATGATTCATTCATGTTCTTACAAGTGATATGGCCTATGATGGAAAATTTTAATTGCAACAATATTTGCTAGCAATCAGCAAAGTCAAAATAAACATTCCCAATTACAAAGCAGAAAAATTAAACTATCTCCAGGGTTTCGCGCAGGAAGGGACAGAACTACAAGTGTTTTGCTATTGTAAAGATGTGTATATGTGAGAATGGTACAAGAGAATGTTAAACCAACCACTCAATAGCAGGTTTGAATTCCCAAAATAAATGAATAAAACAATCTATCAGCAATGACAAGGCATGAACAGAAGAAAAATATTACTATATTTGAACAGAAGAAAAAAGATAAACCGAGTGCAACTGACCTGAGCGGACAAACAAGCCAGGTGAAAAGTAGAGGGACAGTTATCACAACATATCAGCTCACCTCCCTCACCACACAACCCGCACGAATCATCATTTCTGTCATTATCAACAATGTTCCCAGCTTGATTTTGACTTTTCCTGGCTTTGTATTCAGCTGACCAAGCTTGAAGGAGGCAAAGTGTAAAGGGCTCACCAGACTTCATGAAAAGATTCAAGCAAGGGCGACTCAGTGTAAACCCAGCATGAATCTTGAACTCTGATAATGTAAGCACCTTACCGCAACACTTACAAACAATACCGTCTTTGGTGATCTTGCCGTCCTTAGTGACAGAATTATCTTTAGGGTTACGGTATTGAATGATATCATTTAAACATATGACCTCATTCTCAATCAACCAGGACAAGAGAGTCCTTTCCCCAAGATAATACTTCTTCCCATCCATATTGTGCTTCCCTCCAATACAAGGATTCCTTGGCAGCAACCTGCAACGGCCTTTATGGCTTTTAAGCTTTCTCAAACCCCTTGATTTGCCGGATTTAGCTCTAGATTTACCTCGGATTATCTTTGGGTTGAAGTCCTTATTCTTGAGTATTGCTGACACTAATAGATCGTCATCTTCAATATGGCATCTATTGGACTTATTTGTTTTAGTAATGGAGTAGTTTGTTTTCTTAATATGTCGCTGGTTTGCACTGCCTGATAACTTCTTCTTGTTCCTTTTTTTTCCCACACTGTCAACTACATAATCTTGAACTTCTTCCAACACAGTCTGAGTGCCACATACATCACCATTCAGTGACTGCACCTGATCAGTAATAGTTGATCCCAGTATGTCACTGTGGTATAACATACTCGGTTTGATTTGAGATATCCTTTTGCACTTCTTCCGCATTTTCTTTTTAAGAATACCATTAGAGGAAGACCATGTACTATCTTTCCCAAAAACAGAAGCCATTGAGATTTTCCTCCCCTCTTCCTCACTGCATTCGGACCGATTTTCTGATGCGTGCTTATCAAAGCTTTTAGAATTTCTAAGTTTAGCTTGATGAACAGCATTCACTTTAGATTCCAAATCCAAATTTCCAGAGCTTGTAAGAACATCAAAAGAGGAAGCACTTGAATGGGTAACAGTGCTACCCAATGCACAAGCAGGTAAAGAGGCTAGATCCATACTACTTTTGCTCACTGACATTTCCATTAATCGGTTTTCTATGATGTTTGGTTTATGTTCTTCGACATACATATCTTCTTGGTTACCGTCAGATGTCTGTTTACAAGCATGACTGTTTATCATAAAAGCAGATATTTCTGTGGTTCTGGTGGCTGTTGAAGAGTCGCAGAAAATGGCTTGGTCGTGCTTTTGTTCAGAAAGAGTGTGAGATGTATTCTCCAAGGCTGAATCAACTGGAGCATATGCCATTTTACCCTCTTTTTTTGAAGAATATGCCATTTTACCCTTGCTAGAAACTAAACTACAACTTGCTTTTATAACCTCTTCCCCCCTTTTCAGAGCACCGACCTTTCTATCAAAATGTATAACTACTACAAAAGGATCCATAATCCACCATTGATAAGCCAACATAGCAGCAGTCTCTGGCTGGTTTTTTAATTTTTCAACATTTTTCAGTGCACTCGATAGATCAGACCAAAAATCGCTAATATTGGTCCATTCCTTACGGCCTCCATATGTTACATTGCACTTTTCAACAGACAAAAGTTGGCCACATAATCTCCAAACTTTTGTAAATTCCCGCATAGTTTTTCCCGTTGGTGTCTTGTAGAATGACTCCATCCACCGCCTAGAAGGCCGTTGATGCTTCCCAATAGACCATCCTGACATCGTAAGCAACTGCACGATATGAAACTGCAGTAAGGGACGGGGATCCTCTTGGTCAAGCTGGGACAATGAATTTGAGATAACCATATTAGAAGATTGAAACCCTTCAGGCATTTCCTCAGTTCGTAAGGGAGACTCGGACTTCTTCACAACAGTGATTGATGGACTCGTTACTACTAGCCTGTTTGCCGAGCTCTCCTGGGATACAGGAGAAGCAACTGCCTTACTTACAGACACCTCCTTTGGGATGTTCCCATCTTCTGTTTTAGATTTACAATTTGTAACATCTGCATCATCATTAGAAGCATGAATTTTCTGTACCAAGTTATGCTTCAATAGATAGCAACTAGATATCACACCGCGTTTAGATGATTCAACTGTACGAAATGCAATCGAGTCACTATCACAGTCTGTAGCAGCACAAGTCAGGTTGGAAATTACTACTTTTGGAATTCCAGATGAACCCAAAACATCTGAATTAGATCTACTACAAGGAAGTTCATGCAGAGAAAATTTCATACGTTTGACATTTACATTTTCATCATTCTGATCTTCACAAGTTAAACTCTCTGGCAAACACCCCAGAGCAGTCTCATTGGAATGCTGAATTGCATTAATGTCCTCCTCGGGATGGGTAAATCTTGAAGACGAGGGACGCCATATGACCGAGTTTTCATTACTAGAGCCAAATGACTTAAATGTGTTTTTTGTGAATTCATGTTCAAGGTTGATGGCTCCAGAAATAACACGCCTCTGACTAGACTGAAAAGTGTCATCACCAAAAAAGACCTCTGTAAAAATCTGTCTTTCTTCATTAGATCCTTCAAAGTTATCATCGCATAAATGTTCCATTTTGTTGCTGACTAGTGCAGTTTCACTTCACAGCTTCTATTACTGGTCTACATGTTGCCACCCCACCATTATAAATGGCTAGCTCCTGCATACTGTAAACAAATTCATGAAGTAACATGTTTCTTCAGCCAAAATGCCCTGGTTGACGAACTTCATTTCTGCAAACCCAAGTAAACACGAATAAAATCACGTCGTAAGGACCTGAGAATCTACATAAGAATATAATTTCTTAATTTCACAATTTATGCATTTAAACACCTAAATAAGGAAATTGTTCGTTTCAAAATAAGATAAATTCAGACTTATATAACTATCGCCATTAATGCATTCATTGAACTAAAAGTCCATTCAAAGCAATATCATCATACCCTGCCCACAATTAACACGTTCTTTCCAAAATTAGTTTAGAGAGAGGGGATCAGAGATATATTATTTTACATGAAATGGTGCTTTTCAATATAGAAAGATTCACATTTATCCCAATGCAGTCTATGAATCTAGGATAAGTGCTACTTTGCATACTCTTCTTCAGAGAGATTGGCTCTCTCATAATTGATATTATCTTCTATTACCAATTTTCATTCATGTTTTTCATCATGTAAGGAGCATTGCTCCATTTATTTCTTTAAGTTTTCATTTCTGTATTTACTGGTTTACCTATAACTGTAGAGAAGCATGGATAACTAAACTAACAAACTTTAACTAATTTGTAATTAATACTAACCTAACTAACTTGTAACTATATTTAACAAACTCTAACTATATTTAACAGTAACAACCTCTGGTTGTAGGACTAATCTCCCTTAATTCACTTCATATTTCAATCTATGTTTAGTTCCTATCAACAACAAAGACTAAATAACATTTTCTGCACAAATTAACAAGCCAACATTGATAAATCTTCATGCATTCATTTACCAATAAGCAACAAAAATCATATAACATGCAAAATTTAGCTTGAATCAGAACGCAGATGCAACAAACAGAAATCATAATTCAAAAAAAGTTACCATCAAACTTCACAAGCTAAAAATTGAAGAACATTGATTAAACAAACACATCAAAACTTCAAATTAAACAAATACAGCTTAAAAAACATGATAGAATACAAACACATACCAGTTTCTCCAAGCACTTCAAAGAAAAAAAGTGAACCCAGAATTCTAAATCCACATGCATGAATGAAGAAAAACCAGCATCTCTAGAAATTAACGAAAAAATGAAGAAAATTCAAAGCAAAAACCTCACTTTTTTCACAGATCCAATCCTACCCTACCCAACTCAGATTCTCAAGAAATCTAAATCCATCCATAAAACACTACTTCACCCACCAAAATTAGGGTTTCTCAAAATTTCCCAAAATCTGAACATAGAAGAAACAAATTGCAAATTTTGCAACAACCCCACCTCAAAAGATAGCTTTTTGAAATCACCCAACAATGCTACAACGAATTCCAAAGAAGAAAACAAACAAACTTTTTTCTCTCTCTAGAAAACCCTTTTACACAGTTTCTCTCTCTAGAACCATATCCTTTCTTCCCATGTGACTTGCATTTGGATTTGTCTATTTGTGGCACTTTTTTTGAGAACCCTTTTAGATGAAGCAACTATACAAACACTCATTGAGATTGTGTTGTGCTATGAAAATGGACAAGTGGGTCCCACCGATTAAGGGAGCTAAACTATTATGTTTTCTACTTTCTTTCTTCTTTGTAGTAAGTAAGTACTTCCTTGTATGAGGTGAAGTGAAGAGAAGAGATGCATCATAATTTTGCGGCAAATGTTTAGATTAGGGCTTTTTCTAGATTACCCTTTATAAATTTGTGATAATTACTAGACCAATTAAAATAAACAATATGAATAACATTAATTAAAGTTAAATATATAATTATATTTTATGAGGTTTTTTTTACATTACTCTCTCTTGTTTAGGAGGTATTTACCCCTTCAAGATATCAACCAATCAAAATGTAATATACAAATGTTTCCTCAAAAAAAAAAAATGTAATATACAAATGTAACATTAAATGTCAAATAAATAAGTCAATTTTTCTATAAAAAAAATCAATTTTAATAAGGTAATTTTTAATTTTTATTTAATTGTATTTAGGTATACAATCTTAATTAATTTACATTATAGGGCTTCTAACAATTAAAATTTCACATCAAATTCAACCTATGGGTTGTGTTTGGTAACACGAATAGGCTAGCTTATAGCTTGTTGGACTAACTTATAAGCTTGTTTTGATACAATAAGATGTGTTTGGTTAAAAGCTTTTTCACTAGCTTATAGCGTTTTTTGAGAAGCTATTCCAAGTAGCTTTTGAGCTTATAGCTAGTAGTTTTTCATATTTTCTTCCAATTTTAACCCTATTAATTTAATTTAATTATTTTTTAATAAAACAACATGTTCATGACTTAAAAAATAACGGCCAAGTTCATAACTTATTTTTTAATTAAACAACTGCCATGTTTTCTCCTTTAAAAAAAAATTATCATGCTTTATTTTATTTTATAATGAACGTTTTATATATATTTCTTAAAAGAAATGCTTTATATTTAACCATAACACGTTGTAAAATTTTATATATTCTTGCTAACATTTTTTTCCACCTTTCTCTTGTTTTTGGGATTCATAAAAGTAGAGATCAATGAGCTTTTGCCCTCTTTTATACAAAAAAAAAATAAAAATAAACAAAGATCAAAATTGTCGGTGAAATTTTATTGGAGACTAAAACTAAAAGTTTGAATATTTATAGGGATCCAAAACATAGTTAACCATAAATTAAAATATTAAAAAATAAATACATTAGAAAAAATGTCTCTCTAAATATATATACATGATCAAAAGTGTTTGCTTGCTAACATGTTTTTTTTTTTATAAAAGAGGGCAAAAGCTTATTGATTTCTACATTTATGAATTCCAAATATAAGAGGAAGGTGGAAAAAAATGTTAGCAGGAATATATAAAATTTTACAACGTGTTATGGTTAAATATAAAGCATTTTCATTTAACAAATATATATAAAGCGTTCATTAAAAAATAAAATAAAGCATGGCAGTTTTTTTTTAAAGGAGAAAATGTGGCAGTTGTTTTATTAAAAAATAAGCTATGAACTTGACCGTTATTTTTTAAGCCATGAACATGTTGTTTTATTAAAAAATAATTAAATTAAATTAATAGGGTTAAAATTAGAAGAAAATGTAAAAAAAAACTACCAGCTATAAGCTCAAAAGTTACTTGAAATAGCTTTTCAAAAAACGCTATAAGCTAGTGAAAAAAGTTTTTTACCAAACACATCTTATTATATCAAAACAAGTTTATAAGCTAGTCCAACAAGCTATAAGCTAGCTTATTCGTGTTACCAACCACATCCATGATGGGTTGAATTTGATATGAAATTTTAATTGTTACAAGCACTATAGTGTAAATTAATTAAGATTGTATACCTAAATATAATTAAATAAAAACTAAAAGTTACCTTATTAAAACAAAAATTATAGAAAAATGGACTTATTTATTTAACATTTAATGTTACATTTGTATATCTCATTTTGATTGGTTGATATCTTGAAAGGGTAAATACCTCCTAAACAAGAGAGGGTAATCTAGGCCTCACCATATTTTGAATATATTTTTGTTATTTACATTACATACCCATCCTACATTCAATTAATGTGTCTTTATGTTTTAGATAAAATCTAATAAAAATTTGTGTTGCCTTATTTCAATTGTTTAGATATATTTTATTCTTTTTTTCTTTCCTTTTTTTTTTTTTCATCTCTTCTTTTTTCTGCAAATTTTTTTAAACCATGTCTTGCTGTTTTTTCAATCTTGGTTCTTTTCTCAAAAATTCATAAAATCCATTATTTTTCTACCTTAGAAAGATCTAAAAAAAAAAGTATAAACGTTATTTTCTTTTACAATAGTTAGATTGTATATTTGCTTGTAACCAAAGAAACAAAAAACAATAATCTCATGTGTTTATATATCAATACTAGTTTAAACGTTAGTTTTTTAACATGATGACTAAACATTATTTTCTCCCAAGATATAAATATATTAGTCTAAAAATTATTTCGAAACACCTAAATTTTTAAAATCATAGAACTCGGCTGTTGTTATATGATTTTTTTTTTACCGTGTACAAGTTTGCACATGTTAAACTTACTCATATTAAGAAGTTTAAATAGTAAATTTGTATCGAACCTGTTTATTTTATATTAAACATAAAACTTTTACCATGTTTTCTATTTTTCTAAAATTTATTTTCCATTTAGTGTAAAAATACAACCAAATTATCTTTGAATCCAATTTTTTAAAATAATGTTTAATTAGTTATCCCTTCTTATCTTTTAGCATCATAATTTAATTTAAATTTTAATTATAAAATAATTTAATTCAATAAGCTTAATTTTATTTTATTTTTTGTTTTTTTGTTTTGAACAAGTTAAACTACCACCGAAATTGAAACCGTAGAGAATAGAACCTTAGAACTTGAGAAAAGCACACTTCAAGGTCCCAAACCAATACCTATTTTATTATTATTTTTTTAATTTATTATGCACATGTGCTACAACAATTTAGAATTGAAATAGTCATTTTATGTAGTAAATAGCTCAACAAATGACCTCTAAATTAGTATTATAAACTCTAAGTACAAATATCATTAATTTCATGTCTGCATCCATTAATTAAATATGATAAAACACCAGTACATTTTATCCGTCTGCAAGAGTCTTCACGATCGGAAAGGTACCTGCAAATAATTTGTCCAATGAGGAATTGATGGAGGCAACGGTGTTGGAAAGTGTTCCGGTACGGTGGCGGCGAGTCTTCACGGTGGGACGAAAGGTGCATGCATGCACGTTGGCTCTGTGATGCTCAAGTCAATATAGGAAATGAGAAGGAGTGTGTAAAAAGTGAATCGTACCTTGAGGGTGAAGAAATGTCACCCTTATATAGACGTGTGAGAATAGTTGTCTCAGCGAAGTGCGGCGCTTCATTAGGAGGTCGTTGGAGGACACGTATACGATGTCTGATGGACGGGAGTGTGCTTAGGTGTGGTGGCGTGCACCAGGATTACGTTGTACGCCCAAGTGACTTGTGTTGATACGACGAACTCCTTGTCCACATGTCAGCGTTGGATTAGCTTTCTAGCCGGTCCAAAACATTTTCTGACAAAGGTTTGAGTTTTCTTCTAAATCGGATTAACTATTGTGTGACTGAACTTGTCATCAATCAAACTGTTGTTAGTTATTTTTTGTCAATGGTTTGACC
>Ga0315913_1002446_pt1 | contig 21769 bp, 7 predicted proteins | sample MpolsnodulesMG_FD_207736 | JGI IMG/M metagenome (GOLD analysis project Ga0315913, IMG submission 207736) | Medicago polymorpha root nodule microbial communities from Los Angeles, California, United States - small nodules | ecosystem: Host-associated > Plants > Roots > Nodule | place: USA... | reverse complement strand
AAAAAATAAAATAAAACATCATCAAAACAATATTGGGGGTTTTCATCAAACACATTGACTACAAACCTTAAAGAGAATAAATAATCATGCAAAACAAATGCTAATTGTTGTCGTTGAGAATGCTGTAAATGAAAATGAAGTCCATTGAAGCAATATTATAAGAAATATAACATTTGATTCTACCACAAAGGAAACCCTAACAAAACAGATTTAGTTTTCGTAATAAGGAAATAAAACAATCGAAACAATGAATGAATTATGCAGCAAAACATCAATCCCATTTTCAAATTCCCAATTTTAAAACCCTAAAACAAGCAATTGGAGAATGAAGGAGAAATTGGAGAATCAATGGTTTACCTTAGAGTGAGTGAGAGGTGAGAGTTGAGCAGGAGTAGAATGGACAGCTGTTGCTGTTAGTTGAGAGAAGTTGAAATTTGAGAGAGAGGACGAGAAGAGAATATGCACGTAGGAAGGGAAAAAGAAAGAGAAAGTGAAAGTGAGTGTGCTGCTGCTGTTGTGTTTTATCTATTATAAAAAAATAATAATAGGGAAAAGGATGTGGAGCTAAAGCCTCACATAGACCCAATGTGGGTCCACCCCTGGTGTCCAAGTTTCATATCGAGTAGTGTGTGATGTATGAATGATTTTTCAAATGCTTAAATAGTTACGATTGATATCAATGTTTGACCTAATCGTGAGTTTTTTTGGAAAAGGCTTTTTTTAATGGCAAGATAGAGTGATGCTAAAATAGAGTTTAGGTATTGTTAGTGTCTAAGTCCAGCATCAAGTACTACATGATGTTTGATGGAATATTTAAGTTGTAGGGTGGTTTTCCAAGTCGCTCATCGATACTTAACCCATGCTAATTATTTGGGCATAACATATTTTTATACCTAAATCTGATGCATACTCAGATAACTATAACAACTACAAAATAACAACGATAATTATACTAGAATTTCTAAATAACTTGCTACTAAGAGTTAAAAGGATAAACCGGAAAAAAAACTCCTAAACTTACTCCATCCTAATCCTTAATTTAAGTATTTTATCAGAGTTCATCAAAGATTGTCGTTTTTTTTTAATTTCTACAGAGTCATTTTATGATAATATCATGAATTCATGTCGGAACATCAACAAATAGTTAAAAATTAGTTAATAATGTGGCCGTCCTTGTTAAGCGATGAATTGCCTCATATCTTTTAAAAGTTAAGGAAAACAATATCAACTCTCAATTAATATAACACCAAAATCCAAGATATCTTTCTTACGTCAGTACAATCTATCAATCATACGTTTAGAATCAAGTTCAAAAGTTTTATAGTTAACATCAAAATCCAAGTCATCCTCCTTCTTATGTTCATTAAACGTGTTAAACTGCCCACCAGATCTCTAAACCGCTTCATGAACACTCCAAATTGTTAGTAGTGTATCTCTAAACCGTTTCGCGAACAGTAGTGTATACATCAACTTTATCTCTATCTCTCGTCAAACTTTGTAGTCCATGTAACATTCTTTGAGGAAAAAAAACAAAATACAAAATTGAATTATGTTGAATACTAAGGAGTAAGTTGGCATTAAAAAAGTTAGAAGGACTAATAAACAAACAAAGTAGTTGATAATAAGTGTTTAAACCCTTGGAGTGTCTTCTCTTTTCTTCTCCTTTGCGGCCGTTTGAACGTCGTTTCTCTTATTAACTCAACACAACACAACACTACCGCCTCCATTCTCGAATCTCTCTTTCATATAAACTTTACACCGAAGGTATTGTGTTGCCTCTCACATTACGACATCGTTTTACACTGCCGCCGCTCGTTCTGTTACAACACTTCTCAAGGTTCTTTCTTTCTCTCTTCGGTGTTTTACTTCAATCAAATGTATTTTTTCTGTTATTCAATCCTTTACTCTTTCTTGTTCTTTTTTGTTTAATCCATTGTTTTTCGTTTTACTTGTTCTCTGTTTTCTTGTTTTTGTTGTTTTTTATTTTAATTATGTTTTGTGTCTCGAGAATTATTTTATAGTAAAACCTAGAAATGAACGATCAAAACGCTATTTTAAATTACATTTGATGTTTTTTGTGGTGTAATTTTTATTTCTATGAGATTTTATTCAATTTGAATTTGAGGAAGGAGATTGTTGAAAGAGAAGTTTTTGTTGGAGTGGTTGAAGTGGATTGTGGTTTTTGGGGGTAGAGGGAAAGGAATGAGGAAGATTTTTTTTATTTTTTTTTAGGGTTTAGGGTTTTTGGTTATTGTTTTGAAGGAGATTTAGGGTTTTCGAATTCCGCTATGCTACAATGCCATAACGCCGGAAGTTATAGTGGTGGAAGGCGATGGTGGAAGATGGGGCGGAGGGAAGAAACAGGGAAAGAAATTTAGGGTTTTGGGTTTTTGATGATTGGTTTGAAGGATGTTTAGAGTTGTCAAGTTCTGTTACGCTACAATGCTATAATGTTGGAAGTTACTCTATGTTTAAATGCTTTGTGGCTGTCTGATACTCATTTGCATTGTGATGATGCAAATAATGAGATCTAAGAGGGGATGAGGAATCAACTAGGATGCACTTTAGCAAGACCCGAAATGAATTCTTTTTCATCCTTTTAAGTTTTGTAGTCTGCTTTGTGTATGATAATGGTATAGTTCTGGTTAGATGTGAATGCAAATGTGGATTCCCTGCTACTCCCTTCTGAGCTTTAAAGTATCTGTATTGCATTATTTGTAGATAATATAAAGATTGAAAAGGTGAGTGCTAACTTTGATTCCATGGGTATAGTATAAGTCTAAATCTTGAGATGATTGAGTTAAACGTGTAGATGTTATTTGGTGACTCATAGGATTGGTTTTAGTTTAAAATGGGTATCTTGCAAGCAGTGTTGTCAAACTTCAGCCATGATGTTATAGCATGGTGGATTTTGTGTTAGCCGCCAAATATGAAATGGATGCCCACTTTTTCTAATCGATAATTAAATATGATCTGAAATCAATCTGGGAGTCTCTCAATACCTTTTCTGTAATGAACTATCTAAGTTTTGACTGTATTAGGGCCTCAGGTGATTGTTACATAATGTTTTTATTTTTTATGACAAGGGTGAGCCCTCCCTTGAGACAGAAGATTGTCCAAATAGTTTAGGGAAGGGTACCACATTACTTGTAGATTGTTTGTAGGATTTTGTCTTTAGCAGCCTTACTTCCGTGGTTTTTTAAATTCTCACTCTAATTTGCTCAATTTGTATTTTATGTTTTGCATAAAATGTAATTATTAGCATGGCTTGTTGATATGCGATTTTTGAAGACCTTTAAATGGTTCATTCTTTTTGTTTTATAGGATTACACCTGCTTTTATGGAGTTTGAAACTCGTATTGTTACCCCTATTAATAACAATGAGAAACCTGATTCAGGAACACAACCCAGTCAGAAGAAAAAGAGGTCTATCGTGTGGGAATACTTTACAGTGGAAACTGTTGAAGCTGGAAAATCCAGAGCTTATTGTAAACATTGCAATAAATCGTTTCATTATATAAGTGGTTCAAAAACAGTTGGCACAACTAATTTGAAAAAGCACATTTCTTTGGGACTCTGTCAAGGAATGCAGCAGAAAAGTCAACCAAACTCACATCTCGAAAATGGTGGTTTGCAGGATAATGCCATTCTACCAAAGAAAAGGCAAAGAGAAACACCTACATATGCTGGTAATGGTATCTCATTTGATCAGGAGCGTTGCATCAATGACATCGCTAAAATGATAATTTTACATGATTACCCTCTTGATATTGTGAAACACCAGGGCTTCATTGCTTTTGTACGGACTCTTCATCCCATGTTCAACCCATCGTGTTTGAATTCTGTTGAAGGGTGTGTTTCTTCTATGTATCTCAGAGAGAAGCAAAATCTGATAGATCTTATTAATGGGATTCCTGGACGGCTCAACCTGACATTGGACTTGTGGACTTCAAACCAGGAAACAGGGTATGTTTTTATTCGAGGACACTTCATTGACAGTGATTGCAACGTACATCATCCTATTCTCAATGTTGTAAAAGTACCATTTCCTGATTCAGGTGATTCACTAAATCAAACCATAATGACCTGCATATCTGATTGGCATTTGGAGGGTCGGGTACTGACCCTTGCACTTGATAAATCTTTCTCGAGTGAGACTGTGAAGGTAAATTTACGAGGCAATCTATCTGTTAATAACCCTGTGATTCTCAGTGGTCAGTTATTAAGCCAGAATTGCTATGCCCGTGTTCTCAGTCGCCTTGCAGTAGATGTGCTACGGGCAATGAGCAAAACTATTAGCAAAGTTCGTGAGTGTGTGAAGTTTGTGAAATATTCTGAATCTCATGAAGAGAAGTTTATCGAGCTTAAGCAACAATTACAAGTACCTAGTTTGGTGAACCTTTTGATTGATGACCAGTATAATTGGGATACAACATACCATATGCTTGTAGCTGCCTGTGAATTAAAGGAAGTCTTTGCTTGCTTTGATGCCACTTGTCCTGATTTCTCGTTGACTCTAACTATGGAAGACTGGAAGCAAGTTGAAACTCTCTGCACATATTTGAAGTATATGTATGATGCAGCTCACATATTAACTGCCCAACAACTCCCAACATCCAACTTATTTTTTCTTGAAGTGTCAAAACTTCATATGGAGTTGACTAATGCAGCCTTCAGCCAGGATCCTTTTCTTAGTAGTTTGATTTTTCCTTTGCTCAAAAACTTTGATCAATATTGGAGAGATAGCTGCCTCATCTTGGCTGTTGCTGTAGCCATGGACCCAAGGCATAAAATGAAACTTGTGGAATCCACCTTTACTACAATATTTGGGGAAAATGCCGAGCCATGGATAAGAATTGTTGAGGATGGCCTTCATGAACTATTCATTGATTATAACACCGAAATGCTTCATTTCACGGCAACAAATGGCGATGATGTGGATGAGATTATGTTAAACACTGAGCCATATGAAGGGCCAGTTGATGGTTCCCTTTTTGTTGATGAAGGTGGACTTTCCGACTTTGAGTTTAACATATCTGATTTTACTAGTATGCAGCAATTCAAGTCAGAAATGGATGAGTATTTGGAAGAACCTTTGCTGTCCGAATCTAAAGAATTTGATATTCTTAGTTGGTGGAGGGAAAATCGATCGAAGTATCCAACATTGTCTAGAGCTGCATCTGATATTTTGTCTATGTCAATATCTACTGTGTCTGCAGATTCTGTTTTCGACACAGAAATTAGAAAAATGGATGACTACCGGAGTTCGTTAGACTCGCAGACTCTTGAAGCCCTTATTTGTGCCAAGGATTGGTTCCAGCATAACTCTAATAGCAAAAAAGGTTCAAATACACCGAGAAAATGAAATTTTAGACATAGGTGATAGATTCTCAAGTAGCTTTTTGGTATTGATTCAAGTTTTGAAACCATTGTTCAGGTCAATTAATTAGTATGATAATTGTCCATACATGTTTGATAGAATAGATATTGATTCTATTCAAACTTCATCTTTTGTCAAACACAGCTCATGTGTGTAACAACAAACAACAACTGCGTTCATATTTTCACGGTTTGAAATGAAAACCAGAAACATTTCATAGTTTCAAACATTCAAGATAAAACTTATACTATTATATTTTCTGCCATATCTTCCATTACATTTTTTTATTCTTTTCGGATGGACTTTGGCCTAGTTATTCTCTACTAATTTGATGGGTACGTAGTAGAAGAGAATATGTATGTTAGAAGTGGGCAGAAGTGTGCAACGCCTTTAAGTTATTCAGTATGTGTTCAATAATTGAACACAGACTGTTGACATTCCAGTTGTGTTCAATTCCTTTGAGTTCATGGACACAACAAAAAATGTTGACATTCCAGTTCTAATGTGTGGTTCAAGGCTCAAAGAAATTCTTTCCTCTTTTACAGAATAGTTGGTTATAGATCATTAAATTATGATAATTTTTTCTCTCTTTTAATCTAATTTTTGACATTCAGGTATAGAGGATTCAGGTTCTCATAGATTTCTGGGTGTCAAAACTCAAAAATCTCTTTGATTGTGTCACAACACATATCTTAATGGATTTAGAACCTGATGCAAAACAAGTATTGCTTTACCCTGATGAATTCTTCATGGAAATCGAGTCAACAAGTAAGCAAAAGGGGTAGAGTGTATTAGATGGGTGAACAAGCCCTCCAAATATGCAGTCTATCTTCAATTAGTCTATGTATTTATTGTTTAGATAGGGACTACAACAAAAGAGTATGACAGGGAATGAAAATATAATTAATCCTTGTTTTTATGAGAAAATTAAGCCTTAAACGAACCAATTTTAGTGTTTTTTTCTTATGGTTTTATTATTATTATTTTTAAATTGCAAGAACCTAAAGAAAAGAACATCTATCAAGAGCCGAAACCTAAAGAAAAGAACAACTATCGCTAAAAATTAAAAAGAAATTTGGGCAGGACAATGTACATACATACAAGATCAAAGAAAAACCGCATTTGCACGCCATATTTGCTGAAGCATATGCATGTTTCATTCTAAAATTAATGTTTTTGATCTTAACCACCTTTGTTACATTCATTAAGTACTTATTATAGAGATGTAAACAAGTCGGAATGAAGCACAAAATTCGGGCTTGGATTATGAAATAAAAATCTGAATGATTTAAGTGTGACTTTTTTTTTGTTTATAAACTACAAAAACCAAAAAAATAAAAATAAAATTATTTAAATGAGTCTAACTAAAGCTGATTTTGTTTAAAACTTTTAAAAAAGAACATCTAACCTACTCTTAAAAAGGTTAATATTCAAAAATACTCCGAATTTTGTGCTATTTTATTTTTTAACTATATATTATTATATTTTACGTTAAAGTGCACTTTTCCCCTCTAAGTTTGAAGAAGTTGCGATTTTTGTCCCCTATGGAAGAAAAAATTTTGACCCCCTAAGAATTAGTCCATTTACAATTTTGACCAAATCAACGCTGATTTGTCACTTCATTAAACAAGTTGGCAGGCCACGTGTGTATTTTTTAAAATAAAAAAACCATGCTTGTAATTACTTGAATTAAAAAAAAACGAAAGGATTGGCACGTGAGAGAGTTTCCAACGGTAATAAATTAGGGTTTAAAAAGCCAATTCTTACCCCAATCTCCAATGTTCTTCCATTGTTCTTCTTCCCTTCTTCTTCCTTTCTTCTTTCGATTCATCTTGTTCCATTCTTCTCCTTCAATTTAATTTGTTAGATTTCCTTTCGTCTCCTTCAATTTTTGTGTTGTTATTCTTCCTTCATTGTTATTCTTACCCCAATATCTCTGATCAGATTATCCAAATCTATTAAGTTTATCTCATCTGTCCCTTTCACCCTTAAATTGATGTATTTCTCCGTACTTATAAGCTACCACAGGGTTAGAAGTGAAGTACCCCTTGCAGTGAAACCTTATCTTCAAAGAGTGGTCCTCAACAACCCTAAAAAGGATTGAATAAATACTTATAAATATTTAATTAAAGCTGTATTATTACTTTTTAATTATACTGTTTTTTAACATTGTATTCATATTGTATATTTATATTGTATACATACTGTCTATTCAACAAGCTTATTCATACATACATTGGTCATACAATTTTACACTTACAAAAGAATATAAATTTAACATTTTCCATTTTAGGGTTTAGGTTTTCAATTTAACACAGTATTCAATATATCCACCAACCCTATTTTATTCCCGAATAAACAACACGCATATGCTTTCCAGATATAAAACAAACGAAAACAAACAAAGGGATACTTACTTTGATACATCACTGTCAGGGTTCTTTCCATTAACCACATTTCCTTCACTTGTTGTTGATTCAGTATCCTTCTTCGCCGTCACTAGTACAGTCTTCTCCGAAGTCTTAATCACCTTTGCGTTTCCATCTTCGACACACTTCATTTTTACAGAAGAGTTAAACCCTAGATTCTGGAATTCGTTTTTGGGAAGGAGATTCAAAGTTGGTAACGATTAAGTTGCGATTTCGATTTAGATTTGGTGGAAAATTTGATTGAGAAAGAGAGATCGATTTTTAGGGGGCGAAAATCGCAGGGGAAACATAACCCTAGAATTTGAAACAACTGAGATGAACTCTCACGTGTTAATCCTTTTATATATTTTCTTAATTCAAGTAATTACAGACGTGGCTTTTTTATTAAAAATAACCTTGTATATACACATGTGGCCTGCCAGCGCGTTTAATGAAGTGACAAATCAGCGTTGACTTTGTCAAAATTGGCCAAAAGGATCAAAATTGCAAAGGGGCTAATTCTTAGGGGATACAATTTTTTTTTTCATAGGGGTATCACAATTTTTTCAAATTTAGGGAAGAAAAATGCACTTTAACCTATATTTTAATAGGTTGGCGTGGCAAATCTAATAACATTTTTCGAGAGGCTATATATTAATGTATGTCTTTAGCTCAACTCAAATAAATACTAAATGAAATGAGATGTGTTTAACTCTATAAAGTAGATTTTCTTTGAATTCAAATATAAGTAAAAGTAATATAGTTTTTTTTTTGAGGGGAGTAAAAGTAATATAGTTAGGTTTTAAAACATCTTATGATAAATATTTTCGTGAAATAAATTCTTATTAAAAGTAAATAAAGATGAATCTTAGTTCAAAAAATACAATTATTTTTTATCACATTTTAAAAAATTAAATAAAGTTCCCCTAAAAAAATAAAATAATAAGTTACCTAATATTCTTAATCAATATGTATGTATATGTAGTTTCTCTAAAAAAAAATATGTATATGTAGTTTATGCAAAAAAAAAAAAAATAGTAATTTTTTGCTCATATATAGTTTATGCAAAAAAAATATACTTTAAGGGAATGAATTTCTCGCGCACATTTCCCACACTCTTGTATTTTCGTTTCTCCAACGTTGTTGCTGTTGCTCATATAAAAGTTAAAACAATGTTTTGTTACATTGTGACATAGATCTTCTTGCATCTTTACATTGTAACATGTTCTTCATGTTTTGTTCCTCAAAACTCTTTTCTTCTTCCTTTCCAAACTTGTCATTTTCCTTGTTCCTCAAGAGAATGTTTTCCAACACTCCTTCACACTCCTTTGAAAAATCTCCAGTCTCTTTGCTTCAAACTTGCAACTCCATGTATGAAATAAACCAAATTCACTCACACATAATCAAAATGGGTCTCTCTTCAAACCATTTGTTTCTAACCAAAGTTATAATCTTCTGTTGTACAAAGGAATCAGGGGATGTTTATTATGCACGTAAAGTGTTCGATGGAATTCCACAACCAAGTGTGTTCCTTTGGAATACTATGATCAAAGGGTATTCTAGGATAAACTGTTCTGAGAGTGGAGTTTCGTTGTATAGATTAATGTTGGTCCATAACATCGAGCCGGATAATTATACATTTCCGTTTTTGTTGAAGGGTTTTACGAAAGACATGGCTTTGAAGTATGGGAAAGTGTTGCTTAACCATGCAATGATACATGGTTTTTTGGATTCTAATTTGTTTGTTCAAAAGGGTTTCATACATTTGTTTTCATTATGCGGGTTAGTGGATTTAGCGCAGAAGATTTTTGACATGGGTGGCAGATGGGAAATGGTCACATGGAATGTAATGTTATCTGGGTATAATCGGGTTAAGCGATTTGAGGAATCGAAGAGGCTTTTTATTGAGATGGAGAAGAAATGTGAATGCGTATCGCCTAATTCAGTTACTCTAGTTTTGATGCTTTCCGCGTGTTCCAAATTGAAGGATTTAGTTGGGGGGAAGTACATTTATAATAAGTATATCAAAGAAGGTATTGTTGAACCTGATCTCATATTGGAAAATGCCTTGATTGATATGTTTGCATCTTGTGGAAAAATGGATGCTGCACGAGGTGTTTTTGACGAAATGAAGACTCGAGATGTAATTTCTTGGACTTCCATTGTTACTGGGTTTGCAAATAGTTGTCGGATTGATTTAGCGCGGAAGTATTTTGATCAAATGCCTGAAAGAGATTATGTTTCTTGGACTGCTATGATTGATGGGTACCTTAGAATGAACCGTTTCAAAGAGGTTTTGACGCTTTTCCGCGAGATGCAAATGTCGAATGTGAAACCTGATGAATTCACCATGGTTAGTATTCTAACAGCCTGTGCACACCTAGGAGCACTTGAACTAGGGGAATGGGCAAAGACTTACATTGACAAAAACAAGATTAAAAATGATACTTTCATAGGGAATGCTCTAATTGACATGTACTTTAAATGTGGGAATGTTGAGAAAGCAAAGAAAATATTCAATGAAATGCAGAAGAAAGACAAATTTACATGGACAGCAATGATTGTTGGTCTTGCTAACAATGGCCATGGTGAAGAAGCTCTTACTATGTTTTCTTATATGCTAGAAGCATCAGTTACGCCAGATGAGATCACCTATATTGGAGTCCTGTGTGCGTGTACGCATGTAGGCTTGGTCGCAAAAGGAAAACACTTTTTCTCCAACATGGCCGTCCAACACGGAATTAAACCTAATGTGACGCATTATGGATGCATGGTTGACCTTCTCGGTCGTGCCGGGCATTTAAAAGAAGCCCTTGAAGTCATTATGAACATGCCTGTAAAACCAAATTCAATTGTTTGGGGATCACTACTTGGTGCTTGTAGAGTTCACAAAAATGTTCAACTAGCAGAAATGGCAGCTAAAGAAATACTTGAGTTAGAGCCTGAAAATGGTGCTGTTTATGTCCTGTTGTGTAACATATATGCTGCATGCAAGAAATGGGAAAATTTGCATAATGTAAGGAAAATGATGATGGAGAGAGGAATTAAGAAAATACCTGGTTGTAGTTTGATGGAAATGAATGGTATTGTCTATGAATTTGTTGCTGGAGATAAGTCACATTCTCAATCTAAAGAGATATATGCAAAATTAGAAAACATGAAGCAAGATTTGAGTAATGCAGGGTATTCACCTGATACATCAGAGGTTTTTCTTGATGTAGGGGAAGAGGATAAGGAAACTGCACTTTACATGCATAGTGAAAAATTGGCTATTGCTTATGCTCTAATTAATTCAGGAAATGGAGTAACTATAAGAATAGTTAAGAACCTTAGAATGTGTGTGGACTGTCACCATATGGCTATGGTTGTTTCAAAGGTTTACAATAGGGAACTAATAGTTAGAGATAAAACCAGATTTCATCATTTCAGGCATGGTTTATGTTCATGTAATAATTTCTGGTAAACATTTTAACAAATAAAAAGAAGCATTAATACCAACTTGGTGTGACACAAGAGGCAAATGGTTGGGTTGTTTAACCATTTAGTCTCAGCCGTTGCTTACAAGGGATATCATGGTTTACGGAAAAAAATGTATTGATTTAGTTTAGCCTTTGGATCCTCATACTCTCTTCGGTTTCAATAGTTCGATTCAAAGCTTCTGATTTATTTCAAAGCTTCGGATATCATGCTTTATAACAACTCTGGATTTATTTCAACGACTCCCGATTTTGTATCAAATTGTTCTGTTTGCAACTTTTTATACATATTTATATGAATTAAAAAGGTGCATTCTTTGTGTTTGCTTCGGATATCGGTTGTGCCTGTGCATATTAAGAGGAGTGTTATTCAGACACAACAATGTCAACATGGTATAAAATATATTCAGCATGAGTGAGTGTAATCCAAGGAGAGAGAATAATATAAAAATGAAACCATAGATTAAGGAGAATTAATAGTGGATAAAAACTGGATTGGGTGGTGCTCTAAGGTGGAGGAAGAGACATTTGCTTGAAAGAGTTGATGAAGTTTTTCCTTCATTGCATTTTGTACTTTTTTTATTCATTTGAACTTACTGAGTTTGTAATGAGTCTGAATCTAGTCTTCGTTTGTTAGTTTCTATTTTTGCTCATTATGAATAGGCATGGCAACAAAACTCATACCCGCGGTTACCCGCCCGTACCAAACCCAATTTGACGGGTTTTCTCCGTTTTGACTGGATTTGGGTTTTCCCCGATTTCAAAACACGGGTATGGGACGGGTAACGGGTATATATGTATCCACCCCGAACCCATACCCAAACCCGTCCCAAAAGTAGAAAACCACTTTATGTTGATATGCCATGTTATTTTGTTTGATAATTATCATGATAATAAAAACTATCATTGATATTTAAAGGAGCAAATAAATCATTCCGTATAACAAATGTTAAAGTGAGCATATTTTTGGATAATATATTACAACATTGCTCTTGGGGATGCAAAAAAAAACTTCTATTTTTTATTAAAAAGAATTATTCAATGCGGGGACGAGGATGAGACGGGGATACCCGAACCCGTTAGGGATGAGGATGAGATTCAATTTCTCATCCCCGTTGAATATGAGTAGGGTAACGGATAAGTATATGAGAAACAGGTATGGAGGCGGAGAAGGTAAAACCTGTCCCCACCCTGCTCCATTGCCATGCCTAATAATGAAGTGAAACTTCTTAGGGAAGGATGTGTTAATTTTGTAATGACTCTAGTTGGTTGAAAATATTATGTTTGTGTTTGCATCTTTAATTCATGCAATTTTTTAATTTGTCAGTGATAATGGTACTCCACAGGTAGTCCTTGCACAGATACTGACAAATTAATTAAGAGCATACACATCGCCTGCATATATAGGTGGTATCACATTGCCCAATGCTTTTGTGTCATAATATCATGGATAATTGGCATTGAAATTGAGTAGTTAAACTATCATGATAGTAATGCATTACTACGTTTCTTTTCCTGCAATTGTCTGATTTTGTGCACATTTTATATTACTTTTGAGTTTTTTTTCTTTTAATTAATATTTATATTATTGAAGAGAAGCCCAAAGGTAATATACATTTATTCAAGTCAACAAACTATACATTTCTCTTCATACATATTTAACTCATGCAACGATAATATATATTGTTTTCACTCATGCAACAGCTAATTTTTTTAACATATATATTTGACTATTTATCCTATTCCATGGTAAAAAAAAACTACACATTTCTTTTGAAAATGAACCCCAACGATCAAGGATTTTGGTCCAGTTATATACAAAATGGTGGCAATCCTCTTCATTTCATTTAATTTTATTTATTATTTAGATATTTTGATTCATTTTGAGTATATTGTGTGATACATTTTATATATTTTCATTACACATTTTATATTTTAATGTAAAATATAATTTAAAGTATATTATAGTTGTAAGATAAGTGAGACCCATTTTAGAGTTTTAGAGGAATGGTATGAATATTTAGAAAATGTAGTTGAGTGGTTTAAATAATTAGAAACTGTAAAGTAATAAAATATATTATGTGGCTCCCATTTATACCATCCATTTGGGTGGCATGGATGTGGGTGCTCTAAGTATTTGAGATTAATTATTTTAATTTGTCGGTGATAATAGTATCCCTGTAAGAATTAATTTGTCAGTGATTAGTCCTTGCACAAGTGTAAATAATTATTAACAAAACTGCCATTAACATGACATAAATAAACAAATTTACTTTATTTTTTCTCGAAGAAAAACAAATTTATTCCTAATTAGCTGACCTTCATACAGGGGCCCTGTACAAGCATCAAAACCATTAGCATAGGGACATGTCCTCAAAATTAGTCGGATATTTAAAACATGGCATTGCATAATTTTGATCTTGAATGTCATTATTATCAATTAGCAAAACTTATAAAAAGTTGATACTCTTTCCATCCCATTATAAGTGAGTCTTTTGATCGGATACATATATGATACTCCACAAATACTCGCGGATATATACCCACGAAGTATCAAAATTAATTATTTTAATTTTTAAAAAATATTTTATCAGATACTTATATGATACTTTACTGATACACAAAGATACTTATAAGATATTTCACATATACGTATCCTAGAAAAGATGAAGGGTAAAAAAGTGAGTCAATGTTGTGAAAATTAAGTAGAGATGTATATGATTCAATTTTAGATATACATCAATAGAATTGTTTATCGATGAATCACTTACAAACAACTCTACTTCTTATGGATGAAAGTAATGAGAGAGATGAGATTTAATTATTGAATATCAGACAAAATTTGTGTAGAGTTATTTTAATGTTGTTTTTATTGATTTATACGAAAACTTTACATTTATTTTGAGCACATGTATTATTTATTTAAAAAATTGTGACTTTTATAATGATATAATAATGAAGAGTAATTAATACTTTTTTTTCAAGTATTTTACATACATATAAGTTTTAGTATAAATTTTTTGTTAACTTATCTTAACCGTATCATATCTTAAACTGTAAAAATTTCGCATATACGCGTACCAGTATCATATCTACTCCCGTGCCAAAACTTCATAAATTGTAACCGATAATGATTTACTACACACCCATTTCCAAATTCAATTCTGTTTGCGACAGAGTACACAAAGAATTACCCATTTATATCCGGAGCAACTTCAATTCTTCTTCACGTTCCAGATTACTGAGAATTTTCATCTTGATTTCCTCTAGCTTAATAAAAGCATAACTTCGCAGTGGCCGTTAACTTCCTTTGACACAAAAATTATTTGCTTTCGCACAAGTTCTTAATCTGATTGAGTGGGATACTTGTTGCTTACCAAAGAATGTTGGGGAGCTTGGTATAAGGGTCCACATTTTATGACTGAAGCTTTTCTCATGAAGATGCTTTAGAACACCCAACATACGGAAGGGGACTGGATGAAGCTTTGAGCTTGGAAACGTCCTCATTGTATTTCATGTGGATATTGGCTCATGATCGTCTCTTAACAAACTATGGTAGAAGCAAATGGGGTGTGTGACTCTCACCCATGTGTTCTATTTTCATGGCGGCGTGCTAGAAATTTGGAATTGGACGAACAAATCCATATTTAAACAGGGATTTCACCACCGTAATAACCCATCCCAAATGATTCTTAGGATGGCCAGAGAGATTGATTGTTGCAGCCATACTCTTCTGGTGGAAAGGCATAGGCATCATGAAACCATTTTTTTAAACGACAAAATTTATTAATTATCAAGTCCCTGCACAAGATGAGCAGAGACCGACAAGATGGAAAAACAACAAGCAAAGAGAAATGTATATAGGCGGAGCTAGGGGTGTTCAAAACCGAACCAATCCAATAGAAGAAAAAAACCACAAACCGAACAAATGCAAACCGAAACCGCAAAAAAACGCATTTGGTTCGGATGTATTCAGATCGTTTTCTTACTTAACCGCATGGTTTGGTTTGGTTCGCGGTTTTTATTTTACCAACCGAACCAGACCAAACCAAACTGCAACATAAGAAAAACATAGATTAAACATATGTTACCTAGACAAATACTCATAGAAACTCAATGGAAACTTCTATAAAATGACATATATTTTTTTCTCTTGTTAAGTTTCTTCTTTATTTTTTCTTTCTAAAATATTTTTATGTGTTACTTGAACTTTTAGAGAATGATGTATCTCTAGTACGCCCTGGACTAGAGGGACATTTTTTGTCGTTTAATATATTTTCTTAGCTTTAAAAAAAAACACTTTTAAAGAATAAAAAAAAATCTTAGTATCTGCATTCCTTACAGAACAATATTATTTTTTGCACATGTGTTTAATTTGGTTTACGTTGTTGGGAATATTGTTAAATGAAATTTAAAACACTGTTGGAAATATTGGTGAAAATATGTTGCGTTTTAACTTTTTAACTTGATTTTAATGTTGAAAACAAAAAATTGAATTGTCTCGACAAAAACCGCACAAACCGATCCAATCCAAACCGCATTGGTTTGGTTTGGTTTGGTTCGGATTTTATTTTAAAAGTCAACCGAACCAAACCAAACCGCATGTATTTTTATCTTGCGGTTCGGATGACTTTTAGTCTCAAAACTGAACCAAACCGCACTGCAAACACCCCTAGGCGGAGCACCCGAAAGAAAAACCACACACCTAAGACATCAAAAACACCAATAAAACATCACCCTGCTGAGGGTTACCACCAAAACCAATACAAAGACTAACCACCAACATCAAAGTCAACACAATAATCAAATCCTAACCTCCTCACAACGGCATAAACCTAAAATCTAAGCTAAATTCTCGACCTCCATCGTGAATGTCCCCTAAAAACAAGATCCAAACTCCTATCTCCCGCTGCTCACACCAAAACCCCTCCAAAAAGATTCACCAACCAACCAAAACCTATAACAACACCTTGCATTCTCTTTCACAGCATGAGACCATCTAAATTGGTTGGAAGCATGCTCAAGGAGAGTGGGTAAAGCTTAATTGTGATGGGTCTTATAAGGATTCAAAAAACATTGCGGGGTGTGGTGGTCTTTTTGAGACTCAAATGGCTGTTGGTTGAAGGGGTTTATGCAAAAGATTGGAATTGGTTACGCCCTTCACGCTGAAATGTAGGGTATGCACACAAGAATACAAATAGCAAGAAGACATGGGTTTACCATCCACATAGTTGAGAGTGCCTCTGAGCTCTCGTTAATATGGTAACTGAAAGTTGCAAGTTTAATTGAAACACCTCTACTTTGACTCGTCGTATCCAAAATATTTCCAACTTGCATTGAAACATTATTTTTAAAAACACCTAGCTCGAAGGATACGTTGTTTGGTCAACTAATTTTAGTCAAAATTAGAACACATATGATGTACATATTTTAAAGCTCCTTAAATTCAAAAATCTTCTCCTAATGAGTTTCAAAATATCTTTTTTGATATCATTTCCGGAACTTACATGCCTAAGATTGTTAGAGTAGCTATATAGTCAACTTTTTTTTGGGCTTCAGCCCATTTCATCAACAAAAAAAAATTGACAAAAAATAAAGTTTAGTTAGTATTTTGAAGTGAATAGTTAATTTTTATTATTTTGGTTTCTAGAATGTTCTTAGGACCTTAAGAATTAAGATTATCGACCCTTAGAAAGAAGTTCTAGAACTAGAAGGCTAACATTTATCTAGAATATACTTTATGAAGTGTGTATTAGGCCCTTATAACAAGCATAAGCTACAATTTTGTTGCACACCCCTCTCCCTAAAATATAAGAACTTTGGACTATACTTTATGAATTCATATTTTCATACTCTGAACTGTTTTCATTAGTGTCCTATCCCAATCAAATTATCTCTTTATTTTATTGTAGTTATTCCACTAACTAGTATCTCCTTGATCCGTCTACCATCCATTCAATCTTGATGCACCTATTTACTTCTTACTACTCCCTCATATCTCATCCTATTTACTTCTTACTACTCCCTCATATCTCATATCTCATAATAAAGGAGTAGTAGGATGCAAAAGGATGCATCAAGAGATTGAATTGATAATAGAGGACTATGGCATACTAATTAGTGAAGTAGAATTAGTAAAATAAGAAAACGATCGATTGGGATTGGATACTCTTGGTGAGTAATTGGAAACTAATGCCGCAACCTAAAATTTAAGGTTTGTCGAAAACAATGAAGTCGTCACCAATGTTATTATAAATTGGGAAAACATTGAGATAAACCCTTAAACATGAGCAAAAAAAAGGGTCCTCAAAACCAAATTTTGAATTCAGAAGACGATTATGCGTAGAGAATGTATTAGCTTCCTACAACATACATTTAAATAAACGGTAACTTCTATTAATTACGAAAGTTTATGTTAACTTTAATATATATTTTTTTTGAAGGAGCTTTAATATATTTATTTTTCCTTGTTATTAAATGCAAAAATATATCATTTTTTCGAAGAAGTATTTTGCTATTGCTAATTATTTTTGAGTGAAACCATATTTCACTAGAAAGGAAAGTAAAAAAATTTTTACTATTGTGCTTGGCAAGAGTGTCCATTGCTCCTACTCCTAAAGTGATGGAGAATTTAAAGTTATATATGTAGTTCTTAAATATTTGTGTGTTGGTTGATTTTAAAGAAATGATTTTGTTGTGTAGAATTTTGATTAAAAAAAGGAATTGTTGATTTGACGAGGGAAAACATATATTATGTGCGAGAAGTTGATTATGATGAATTGGTTTTTCGTAGTTTGTGATGAGCAAACCAAAATAGGATAGAAAGTAATATTCCGCTTTGACATTTTTACGAACATTAAACCAAAATAGAATTTAATGTGGCCATCGGTGCTAAGATTTACGATGTCCAAACGAAAAGATGATTTAATGTAGTCTTTGACTTTGAAATTTTGCAACAACCAAATGAAAAGAGGATTCCCCTTGGTATCAACTTTGAGATTTTGTGATGTCCAAACCAAAAGAGGATTTAACATAGCTACCGACTTTGATATTTGCGATGACCAAATGAAGAGAAGATTTGGCGTAGTCATCGACCGTAAAAATTTTGTTGCGATCAAACCAACAAAGGATTCAACTATACCCATCAAATTTAGATTTTGTTGGATGATCAAACTAAAATAAAGTTTGGTTTAGTCATTGAATTTGATGTTTTGCAATGAACAAATCAAAAGACAATTTGTGGTAGTCACCAATTTTCATACTATTTGTTATATTTTATTTAAGAAAAATGTTAACAAGTATTTTAAGGATATTGTTTAAGCATTCAAACATAGTAATTTTTACATTGAAAATTGTGTAGTTATAAAAATAATGGGTAGCACTTCGGTGCCTAAGGCACTGAAGTGCCATCCAAAAATAATAATTTTCATGTGTTTGACTTGTATTTTCATAATAAAATTACTTTATGTATGTTTCTTAAACAATGTCCTTAGGGTACTTGTTAGCCAAATCTTTTATTTAATATAAGGAATGTGAAGACTAAACCAAAAGAGAAGTAAGAGTAATAATTCATTTTAATAAACAAACTAAAGGAGGATTAGAGCAGTCATTAATTTTAGATTTTTGTTTAGTGGTAATCCAAAAGAGAATTTAGAGTGTCGAGTCGACTGCACACAACCTAATTTTTATTTTCTTTTACCAAACTTTTGTTATTTCAAAGATTTAATTTCAATTAAAGGAAAGAAAAGTAATTTTCTCGTCAAAACCAGACATGGTCAAATTTTTTTCAGCACTAAATCAAATCAATTTTCCAACAAAACCATATGAAATTAAAATTAAAGAGTAATGCTATATGGTACGGATAAATTTGCTTACGAATGCACAACAACTCAAATTTAAAAGAAGAAAAACTGGTTTAGTTTGTTGGATGGAACACAAATCATGGGGTGGTGGTTAATGAAAAGTTTGGAAGTCACCACGTGGAGGATTGAAAATACTCCATTTACACAATTCATGGTTGGATGACATTAAAAGAATGCAATAAACGGCTTTCATCGAATTCCGTTGTTATGTATCCGTACCATTCATCATTACCCAAAAAATATGAAAAGCAATATATAATAAATAATAGTAAAAGGTGGTATCATAAGAACAAAACGCACCAGTGGCAGGTCACAGTGCAATTTCATGGTGATGGTGTGAGCTTCCATGATTTCACGAGTAACATACTCCCTTTCGATCCTAAATATAAGAGAAGATTCTTTTTTAAGGTTCATTAAATAAATAATGTATTTAGTTTATGTTACAGTTCAAATACATTAATAATTCAATGAATCTAAAAAAAGATTTTTCTCTCATATTTAAGATCGGAGGGAGTGGAATATTGTGAAGAACGTTTGTGGCTGCCCTTCTCTTCTACATTTTTTGTTCTCTCCATCTTTCAGTCAAGTCTCATTTATTTGAGTCATATTTATACATTAGGTTAAGTTTTTGTTGTATTGAGAGAAATATGTCAAAGTTGATGGTTGTTGTGGCAGGATGCCAGTGTTGAAATTGTAAGGTTAGTGGTTGTAGAAAAGGCAAAGCATTGTAAGCTCAAAATGGAGTAAAGGAAAAACAAACACTAAAGAGAAATAGGAACTATGTTGAAAAAAGAATTTGGAATGGTGGGTGATGTAAAAATGTTTGTGTGTTTTGTATTTTGCCATTTGGTGAAATTGGTAAATGAGAAAAGTATGTCTACGTGAAAGAAAGGAAGAGAAGATAAATTGCTACTCTTTTTTGTTTTTAATTATATATTTGTAATTAATCTCTTTCTTATCTTTATGTTGGAAGAAAGATAACTATATAATACCCACCAATAAAACACATCTTATTTTCTTAACCTTGTGTAATTTTGTTATCCATATATTTTCTAACCGAATACAATACAACTCGCAAAGTGTAGCAAAAAGTTTTACGATTTCGTAACAAAATTGATTTTTTTTATTAGTATATTCAAATCCAGACCCCTACATCTAACAATGTGGACTACAAAATTGAATTTAAAGCTTCTGTTTATAAATTTTTTATGATAATAATTTACTTTTTCTAACCAACCACAACACAATTCAACCAAAAAACATACAAATCAGTTAGAAAATAATTTGTGAAATATAATTTTGAAAGCTATATTTGTTAAGAATGGTGGAGTTTGAATATTATTTTAAAACATAATTGTTTTTTTTAAGAAAAAAATAATTGTCAAAAATAATTGTTACTTATAATCATGGTTCAATGATAATGGTTTTGATTTAGTGTATTTTCGGTTCCATTTTGGATGAAGTTGGAATTGGATGTAGCTCATGACGTAATATTTTTATGCTAGAGAAAGAAAAGGGAAGACATTTATGAGATCTTACTCTACAAGCAACTAAACTTAGAAATTTAAATGTCTTCAAGGTTTTTCAACAAGATATTACAGTCACATTTAACAGAAAGTAAGTGTTCCTTGGGACCACTTCCTCCAATAAATTGGAGTTGATATAACCATTATGCAGAGTCAATTATATATAACCACTTAAAGTAACATAATAAAATGCGACATTGAGTCTTAATAAACATGTCATTACTTCTTGATGTCCCAGATTATTTTGACACAAACTATCACTTTCACACAAATTCTGGTATGGTCATTTGTCACTACCATTGATTCAATAATATAACTTCTATATCTTTCGAAGACATTTTCGAAACTCTTAAAACCATGAGGTTACTTTTTTCATTGATTACTACTTCATTTATTCTACGTATCTTTGTGTTTTTTGTTCGAATTCACAACACCTATCTTCTGTAAACCGATGTAAATGCCTTAAAAATCAAACTGACAATTTCAAGCGGGGCCCTGAAAATGAATCGAGAGCTCAAGTGTTATTTTGTTTGGACCTCAAAAGTCTTTCAGATATTTAATCTCATCTACCAAACTGACAATTTCCAAGTCAGTTTGCTTATGTGTCAAACTCATTCATGACGTGGCAATACACATTTGGCCAAAAAATTATATGCATTAATTAATTTTTCAAAAACAATGTAAAAGCACCTTCAACCGGTGACAAAGATTATTCAACCTTAGAATCAAACCTAAGGTCCATATATAAAACTATCCACCAAAATAACACTTTGTTTATCTGAAATAATTTTCTGCAACTTCAGAAAATTAATGCATCTACATAGAAGCTCTAAGCTCTAAGAGGCAACTTCAGAAATCAAACAAGCAATTAGTCATCTTTTTAGCTAATCACAAATTAAGAACAATTTGTTTCTACGGTTTGCACTAAGAACATAGATCAATCACCAGTACAGGCACAAGACAAACACCAGAACAAAAGAACACTCATAGAATTGTCACTAATAAAGGATCCACTACAAATATTTTCTGCTATCCGAAATATTTTAACAATGAATGTTTGAGGTGACCAAAGATTAAAGAATCTTAAAATATCACAGTTCCTTGTGAAGAATTCATG
>Ga0315913_1002445_pt1 | contig 21774 bp, 14 predicted proteins | sample MpolsnodulesMG_FD_207736 | JGI IMG/M metagenome (GOLD analysis project Ga0315913, IMG submission 207736) | Medicago polymorpha root nodule microbial communities from Los Angeles, California, United States - small nodules | ecosystem: Host-associated > Plants > Roots > Nodule | place: USA... | reverse complement strand
ACAAGTGACGCCGCCACACCCTCTCTCCTCCCCCATCCGCACCTATATCCCTCTTCGCCTCCGCCACTGAACACATTTTATTCATAGCAAGCTCGTATAAGCGGGGGAATTTTAGTTTTAGAGGAACTTCCCCCACCCATATATCCTATTAAAATAAAGTATCCTTGTCATTTCCCACCACACGACGAATGTTGTTATCAAACCACCGCCCAACACCCTCTTTTAAACCCTCCTGAATCCTACACATCGCCCTCCACCAAGTCGAACAGTGAGACCCTCCCTCCTTCAACCGCCCCCATACCGAGCTTTCAAGACTCGATACCATAAACCATCCTTCTCCAACAACATCCTCCAACACCACTTCCCCAACAAAGATAAATTAAAAGCTCCCACTCTTCGCACCCCCAACCCTCCTTCCTCCTTCGGAGTACAAATAGACTCCCAATTTATCCATGCTATTTTCCTATTATCCTCACAACCCCCCCAAAAAAAAAATTTAAAAATAGATTCAATAGAGGAAATTATACCTGCAGGGGCTTTGAAAAAGGAAAGAAAGTAAACCGGAAGAGAAGACAAGACAGACTTCAGAAGTACCAGGTGACCACCAAAGGAGAGAAACTTGTGGTTCCACGACGACAGGCGAGAGACTATGCGATCGACAACAGGTTTCCAAAAAGAAAGTTTCCTAGAATCGCCGCCAATAGGCAGCCCCAGATAGACAAAAGGAATCGAACCCCGACGACAGTTCATCAACAAAGCCGCCTCGAACAGCCAAGTATCAGGAATATTTACACCCGTCAACATGCTTTTGTTAAAGTTCACTTTCAACCCAGAAATCTCCTCAAAGAGTAACAACAGTGCTCGCATTGTACGCACATTCTGCCAACTTTTTTCACCAATAATAATAGTATCGTCCGCAAACTGAAGGTGTGTCAGCCGCACCTCATCATTTTGCCCAACACCGTACCCTCGAAACAAATCCGCCCTTACCACCGCATTCATGAGGACATTAAACCCTTCTGCAGCCAAAAGGAATAAGAACAGAGACAAAGGGTCGCCCTGACGAAGGCCCCTCTCCATAGGAAACTCCTCTGTGGGACAACCATTTACTATAACCGACGATGTTGCCGTTCCAACACATTCAAAAATCCATTTCCGCCAAATTCTTGGAAAATTCATTTTAGCCATGACATAGTCCAAATACTTGAAGTCAACCGAGTCATACGCTTTTTCGAAATCCACTTTGAACAACAGTAACTCCTTATGTTTACGCCGAGCTTCATCAACCACTTCATTAGTAATTAAAATACCATCTAAAACTTGTTTACCTTTGACAAAAGCAGATTGAGAATCAGATACCACACTGCCCACCACAGAACGAAGCCTATTCGCAAGGACTTTAGCGAGGACCTTATACAAGCACCCGACCAAAGAGATAGGTCGGAAATCATTAAGCCTTTGTGGACTGGTAACCTTTGGAATCAAAGTTATAAAAGTAAAGTTCAAGCCTTTAGTCAACTTCCCATTTCTATGGAATTCCACCAAGAATCTCATAAAGTCTGCCTGTAATAAATCCCAAAAATCTTTTAAGAACCCGAAGCTGACACCATCGGGGCCCGGACTCTTAAAACTATCACAATCCCAAACGACCCTCTTTACTTCCTCACGGGTGAAGGGTTTTGTTAAATTGGCCGCCTCCACCCATGATAACTGTCAAAAATGAAGTCCATCCACTCCTGACCGATCTGCTCCTGTGGACTTGAAATGATTTGAAAAATGACAGAAAACAGCCGCACGGACATTCTGAACCCCCTCGACTCTGACACCCTCAACAGACACCACGTTAATTGCATTTTGACGCCGTCGATTAGACATACACCCATGAAAAAATTTAGAGTTAGCATCCCCTTCCTCAAGCCATTTCATTCTTGAATTTTGCCAATTAATATTATTCTGTAAACGGGCCATGGAATGCAAATTGACAGACAACTCATGAAGCTCAGCTGCCTCCTCATCCGAAAGCACTGACAACTCTGCTTTAATGTCCAACACTGACATATTATTTTGAACCTCCGTCATCCGACACCCCATATTCTGAACATGGTGTTGATGCCACTCCTTTAGACTGAATTTCATCAACTTAAGTTTCTGTTGTAACACATGACCGCCCCAGCCTTCGCAGTTGAAGGTTCCCCACTTAGCTCGAACGAAGTCTGTATAACCCGGTAAATCTGACCAGCATTTAAGCATCTGAAGCGGACGAGCACCCCAATTAACTTCATCGATATGTAATAACAAAGGAACATGATCAGAGAGACCCCGCTGATAAGCAACTTGAATGTAGTTTGGCCATTTCTCACACCACTTGCTCGACAGCAGAAACTTGTCCAGTCTACTCATAGAAATTTCGTCACCTCGATACCAAGTGAACAACCGACCGCAAAAGGGTAAGTCAATAAGTAAACAGTCGTTAATGAATTTATTAAATAAATTTGCATCCACCTGTCCGAACACCAAACCTCTTCCTTTCCTCTCTTCAACATAACGAACTGAATTAAAGTCCCCACAGACACACAAACAGAGATCATTGTTGTTAAGTACAAGCGGCTTCATCCGCTCCCATAGGTCCTTTTTAGCTGCCAGGTCGCACGGTGCATACACATTAAAAATAATAAACTCGACACCTGAATCTATAACCGTTCCTTTTATGATCAAAACATGTTTAAAGCTCATTGAGAACCAGACATCCAACCTGGAGGCGTCCCACGCCGTAACCAAACCACCAGACGCCCCACTTGAAGGTTGATAAGAATAACCAACGGGATTATTACCCCAACAAGATTTTAAGATCGCATCATTCATCACCTATAACTTGGTCTCTTGTAAACACAGCACCAAAGGATGTTTTTCTAAGACTAACTGTCGCACCTCCTTCCTCTTCTCACATCCGCCTAATCCCCTCACATTGTACGTAAGAATCTTCATTGAAACTTCCGACCACCCTGCCCACCACTGCACCCACCCCATCCCACACACCCTACTCGGCCTTCTTCCCCCCATCAACATCACCCGCCACTTCACTACCTCTAGCCGCCCTCCACTCTCTCCTCCCCTCCCTCGATAGCAAATTAAAAGTGTTTGTCGTGTTACAAAGATATTTCACCCCCACAATCTTGCCCAATTCCTTCACATCCTCCGCCACCAGCTTTGGCTCCCCATGTAAATGTACCCAATTCACCCAATCATTTTCCACAGATGAAGAAGAATTTTTCGTAGAAACAGTCGCTGAATCTGTTGTAGCCTTTGATGATGCATTCTGATGTAGTATCAAAAGTAAGTATTTTTGTTATCGTCTCCACAGGGACTGGTGCGATATTCTAAGCCGTTCAACAATCGATATCGTTCTGAGCTAGGGTTTTCCGATGGTTTGTTTCATAAACTATCAACTAAGAATTTATAAATGGGACGAGAGTTAACAGGGAAATAAGTATGCTGGGATTAAACTTCATCAACCTACTTGTACGTATTCTCGGATTTGGGTTGCGGATTCTAATTATCAATCGATATTATCACATATTGCTCAACAACATCATTCGTGTCCAAATGATATCGTGCATTCTATTGAATCGTTTAATTGTCGATGTCTCACACTATTAAACGGCCCAATAGTCGATTGTATCGTTGTATCGTCGATGTCTCGCACTATACAATGATACAAAAGCTTTAAGTTCCAATATCCAAAGTGATTACCAACCTAAATTCCATGTCTAGAACAAAAGTATTGATAGAAGATTATTCTAACCTAGATTCAAAAGGTATTTTTCAATCACCATTCAAATCCATAAGATCAAAACATGGAGAGCAAGAATAACATCAATATCATAAGATAAATTAGAATCACACAACATCCCAATCAAAAGGAATACATACTAATAGAGTTAACTACATTTGATCCCAACAAAAAGAGTTTAGTTACTCATTGTCATGGTAACCTTACAAGGAGAGAAGAAGAGATGGAATGGAACCAAGCCATGATGTCTCAATGATCTTGTGTCTTCCTTCAATCCTTGTGCTCCTTGCTCTCTAGGTTCTCTCTGTGTTTTCCCCTGTTTTTTTCTCTTCCTAAAATGGCATCAGATAATATATGGTATGAGATCCCTTCTGATCTGATTGGAAAGGCTTTTTATACTTTTTTCTCTGACTCAACTCGCCTCGCGAGTAGGTGTGCTCGCCATGGCGAGTTGAGCTTGCTTCCCCAGTGGGTTTCTGCCACGTCAGCCTGAGGGGTTAGACCGCCTTAACTCGCCTCCCGAGTGAATATGCTCGCCATGGCGAGTTGTGCTCGCCCTGCACTTGCCATGGCGCATGGGAGGCGAGTAACTATGCCTTCCTGCCTTTGCTTGCCTTTTCTACTCGCCATTGCGAGTTGGAGGCGAGTAACTTCAACTTTCTGCCTCAGCTCGCCTTTGAGCTCGCCGTGGCGAGTTGACCTTTGCATCTCTTCATGTTTTCTTGCTTCAAAAGTTTCCAGGCATGCATTTTCCTACAAAGAGTTGGCATTAGATGTGAAAAGCATAATTGAATGATTCTTCAGTATTTGTGAGCATTTCGCAGGATAACTTGCAAACCAAGTAATCAAAGTGCCTAAAATATATAGTCTATTTAACTCCTTTTTGACACTTATCACATTCGCAACATATACCTTCCTTTTCCGCTTTTGTTTTTTCAAAATTTTTAAAATCTGATTACGGTCCTTTGCCGGCATTCGTGCAATTTTTTTCATAAAACCAACTGAGTTGTGTACAACACCAACCTTCTTCTTCTTTGATGTAACGTTACCTGATGGAGAAATAGACTTGTCGTGTACATGCTCCACCTGTTTGGATTTGCGAACATCACTAGTGGATGAAAAAACGACACCTTCTTCCGAAATAGGTTTCTGTTGTGGTAACCAGTCTATACTCCATGGTCCCATGTTAGAGACTTCTGACACCCTATCTGCTTGCTTCTATTTATTAAATCTTACACCTTTAACAACATCGTTTTTTGGCATCGACATAGGTTGTAGAACCGGTGAGAGTTGCACCTCAAAAAACTCTGAATTGCATTCCTCCACATTATTATTCTTCGGGGATAAATGATGAGAATTCAAAGAAGCTTCCTTCTTACCTTCATGTTGGCTCCACTCTTTTTGTAAGTCATTTACTAAGTCGTCCAACTCCCACTCTCCTTGAACCTCTTCCAAACCAACATCATCATTTGGATTACAAGACTCTTCCGGTGAAGAATCAACCTCCGTCATAAAAGCATCCTCGCCCAACACATAACCCCATTCCTCCACCAATTTAATGACATATTTCTTCCCATCAATGACACATTCCGATGTCGTATTCAAAATCTCTAAATGTGACGTTGAAACAAGAATACGTGCATAGTCTAGGCGAGCTTTATTAACCGTGCATTCGTCTGCGTGAATAAATCTACCATTTCCGAAAACACATAAACGAAATAAATTCTCATTCCAAGCATGAATGGGAGTTCCATATACTCGCAACCATGTCCCCCGTTCGTATCAAACCTCCTCCACCGACCACTTAATAGCACTTGAGAACAGCATGGAGAAAAAATCAATTGCCCCAAGAAACACCTGCCAGATATCTTTGTCACCAGAACAATTAAGAAACACCCTATCCCCCCCATGGGAGTGACTGCAACATAGGGAAAACTAGCATCCACGACGCGTTGCTGAAGTGCCACAACATAATCCCCCCGTGCACCGTAGCGATCAACCCTGAGGTTGCCCATTTTCTATCCTCAACAACATAATTATACACCGGAATAAAATGGAAATGTGCATTACTGTTAACAGCACCAGCGTTTGCCTGCACTTTCTCCTTGACATTCACTTTCGGTTCTTGTTGCGATTTTAGAATACCCGCTTCCGCCACCACCTTCACATTCACGTCCTTCCCTTTCCCCTCCTCCCTCGTCACCGCTAACGCACCTCCGCCTCCCTCGTTCACCCTCCTAACCTTCAGTTTCTTCCCTCCTCCACCTACCGACACTTCCACCTTCCCAATTCTAACTGTGCTATCTCCATCAATCTGTTTCTCCAACCCCTTCGTTGCCAAACTTCTGTTATTGTCTCCCTCTCCTTTCTGAACCCGCATAGCCCTAACCCCCGCCGTTTCCTTCCTCACAACCTCCTTTGGGAAACCAACGAATGAATCATTATGTGTGAATCGGTCATACCGAGCTTCTCTAGCCCAAACCTTACATTCCCCAATCCACACATTATTTAGAGCCTGAGCAAGTTTGTTCTTGTTCTTCACATTAACATACCTAACAAACCCAAATTCCTGACCTCTAGCATTACGGTGTCGAGCAACAAAAACATCGGATAGAATACCACAGACTTCAAAAGCTTGACGTAAACGAAACAATGGTAACTTATCCGGAAAATTCGTAACATAAAAAGAGGCTTTGTAACCTGGATGATTGTCAGATACCGCTGCACCATGCCATTCTGATGATGCAATATGTCCTCCCGCTTTGTTGGAGAGACCGTCTTCGTCGTTCCTTCCTTTGTCTTCTGCCACAAACCTATCGTGTTGCACTCCCAAAAAACCTCGTCCAGAAACCTGAAACCTATCCTGTCTGTAACCTGTCGCCGTTCCTCGATGATCCTCTGAACCGTCTGACCTGTCCCGTCCTCTGTGATCCTGTTCCGTCGCTTTCCTCTTCCTAGACCTCGCCGCAGACCAATAACCCTTATCCCCCCTGATATCTGTCACCCTGGCTGGACCCCACACCCCCATGATATCTCTTTGCCGGAGAAAAGCTCTGACGCGGTTGCCCGAAGCTAGCCCTAGAGCCCCCGCCTCCTAGTCGCTCCTTACCTCTCATCGCTCCTTGAACTTAATTTAATTAAAATACTTATGAGCATTACGGGTAAGCCATGCAATCAATCAACTATATAGGAGTGTAGAAATTTCCAACGTCTAAAGGAATAACATGCAGAGGAAAATTATCAATAAAAGAAGAATTAAGATCCAATATAATGATGCATACACTTTCTATTACCATTTTAAAATAGCTAACATGTAAAAGGTAATTACAACTTACAAGGGGAAGGGAACAAGACGTGATAGTGTCTCATCATATGCATGTTAATTTTGAAGTTGGAGAGAGCGAGAAGTATCTTAAAACTTATAAGTGTTTTTTTCACGTAAAATGTTTTCAACGAAATGTCAGTTAGTACCATTAAGCATTTCTCATCGTAATAATTTAAACAAAAAAAATCATAATCCTTTAAACAAAAAGAAATCAGGTTTAACAAACCCTAGGTTCCTCGTTGTGGAGGGTTTTGATTTTTGCGGCCGGAAAATCTTGTTCTCATCTACGAGGCATAGATCATAATTGAAATTGAAATATAGGGTTAGGTCTTCAACTTGGACATTTTAATGGCAAGACGTGAGCTTTCCGGTACGCTGAAGAACTTGAAGGTATGGCAAGTAAACCAGCATTTTATTGTTATTTTTTTAATCATAGTTTATGCAAAGGGCTTCCGTTAGAGAAGAAAAAAACCAATAAAGAAGATGGGGTCAAACCTTGTACAACTTTTTTTTTCAACAAATGGAATGTAGACGATGCTGCATACACAGATAGATTAAGATAAAAAAATACATAAAACTGGAGCGACATAGACCTAACCCAGTGAAATAAAAAAAAAACATCAATCAACCAACCTAACTGATAATATTTCAGCCCAAAGGGTTACAACAACCACTAGCAACATACACACGCATATTGGTACAACCCAGCGAGGCCGCGTACGAGCCTGAAACTAAATTGCTAAAAAAGAGTTGTGCATGAATGAACACTCGTTAATATGAACCTTTCACGTATGGCAATGAATTCAACCGTCAACACGATTGCAGATCCACGAACCAAACCACTTACTGAGCCACAAATCAGCAAGTTTACGCAGCCATTTCTAGCCTATCAATCTGACTCCTCCGAGCTGTCAATGGACAGAACCATGCTCCGAATAGAAACGTCGAGGAATAGATTTGATTTGAACTTTGTAACACATAAACCACCACCACGAGAGCGGAAGTGTTGTTACTGGTGCGGCGGAAACAACCACCCACCAAGTCTTTCGAACAGGACCACCACTTTGTAACCAAACAGAAACCTACCACCGCGGTGGCACCGACGGTGGTTTTAAGAGAACATATCGGATCGAAGCCGGATTTTTCAGAAACTCATCGAAAAACACAAACCAGAGAGCAAATCCGTGTCAGACCTGAAACCCACACCCGAATTCATTAAGACATCACGAAACAACTTTGGCACCGCCGGAACAAAACCAGCATAACAGACAAAGATGGATTGATATGTTCGAACAAACCACCCTTCGCCGGCGGCGAGGGTTGAAAGCAGAACTTTGGATTTGAACGGGATGATGAGGTGGTGCCGTCGCGATGAGAAGCGAGCACCACCTGTTGCCGATTCTACATCTTGAGGATAGGCGTTTGGATTTTGAAGGGGTTTTGGAGAAGAAAGGTTTATGCGGTGGTCTAGATAGGTGAGAGAGGAGAGCGTTTTCCTCCTCCTTGTACATCTACTACGGAAGAAAATGGTAGAATTTTTTTTCTTCTTTTTTTATTGCTTTAGTGACAACCCTATTCTCCTAATTACATTTATATTGAATGCTTCAATGTTTACGAATGAATAGTTTCCGTTAGTTGGCCATATAGTTGTTCAACTTTCTGAGTTTTACTATAAAGATGATTATGCTTATGTAATGCAAAAATTCAGTCTAGATCATTGTTGTCAATCACAGAAAATAGCGGTTTGTTCAAAATCTACTATGCTATCGCTATTTTTATTTTTCTTTATAGGCAAATATTAACATGTTAGTTAATTAGGATATAAAAGCTCTCAAGGTTTGAACCCTGACCTCTTAGTTAATACTTCTTCGTTATTGGTTAATATTAGCATGTTAGTGTATCATGGAACAATAACAATTTGTTCAAATACCGCTTCGCTATATCTACTGTGATGAATGCTGATATAGCTACTACTCCATACGTTTTTTATTAAGTGATACAGAAAACCAACTTGGGTTGATCTGGTGGTATTGACTTGAGATCTGATAGTGTGCTCCTTCTCAAGGTTTCAGGTTCAATTCTCTCCGCTGTTAGTTTGGGTGGACTAATTTAGTTTCTTCAAAACAAAACAAAAAAGTGATACAGATAACTGTAGTACACGTGTCAATACACAATTTTGATATTTAACATCTTTATTATTTATTAGTAAAAATGATTAATAACCGATATTTCAAAAATATTGATCCAGACAAATTCAACATCTTATATGTTAGCATTTGTCTTTATATATTATATATTAATAAACAAATATGATCAAAAGCATATCGTCTGAATAATATACATTAATTGTCAAACTAGGTCTATTAATATGTGGTGGAGGTAGTATTTGACAACGAGCACTGCTATATCTCCCGACAGAATTCCTCACGAACTGATCACGAAACACTTTTGTATAGCTATTAATTCTCAACATAGTATTCAAATCAATTACCAATTGAATTAAAGTTAGTCTGGCACACTACAAGGCTTTATCCATTTTGATTTTGTTCACTAGCAAACACACGTGGCTGTCCATCCAAAACTTTACTCCACCACCTACCCTGGCTTTGGACAAACAAATTTTTTTCATTTTTAAAACCAATTTTATTATTTCTAATCGTTTTTCCCATTTAGGACCCTTTTATTGTATCAGGTGATTAAAAAGTGGTATTAGTTTGGTCTCAAAGTAGTGATATGCATGTTTCGTGAACCTGTCGTGAAACAATATTTCGTTATGTTAAGCATTACTCTTTTCCATATTCCCCCATTTTTAGTGGAAGGTATTTTTCTTCTTCTTTTGATGCTGTTATCATACCAAAAAGCCTTGCCTTTGTAGAAACTAATCGCCGAAGAAGAAACACAAACTGACACAACCGTTTCTAAAAATCAAAGTGAAAATGTATCTATCAGGTTGGTTTCATAAGTTTACCTAAATTTGCAGGTGGATATTTTATGCAGTCCACACTTCATGGTTTTTACCTTAGATAACAGACTGCTGAAGACAAAGTTTCTTCGGATTATTGCTCACTGATTTTAAATATGATTATTATTACAATTTTGCAGAGAAAATAACTCTTCAATACAGGGCCAAAACAAAAACAGTTACAAGGTTAATGGCAATGCTAAAAGGAATGCTCTTAGATCAGCAAAGTGTCAAACAAAGTAGGTTGAGTTCTTTGATTGTTAGCAGAAGTCATGCTAGAGGGCTAACTATGTTTCAACCCCTGAGTACTATTTTGCATCCAATTTTTTTCTTCTTTTGCTCTATTAACCTTAAATTAGACCTTAAATTATTTTAAATTTATCAATTTGTTCCCATCGTTTTTATATTTTGTGTACTGAGCTTCAGCATTATGCTAGATGTAGATAAAAATTTAATGTTGCATGTATATCAAGGTTCTATTGCCATACCTAATTAGTCTTTATATTAAAGTAATAAAATATAATTAATTTGTTAGTTTCTTCTAATTTTATTTAGAAAGAACAAATTTTGTTTGGAAAAACAACTGACATCTTTATTATTTTCTAAAATTGAGCAATATATTAAAATAAAACAAATTTTCATATTAGTGTAAGACATAATTTGTGAATGATACCATCTTCTTTGTTTCTAAACTCCAACAGTCCAACCTATTTTATTTTCAATTAAAATATGAAATGGAGGAAGGATGTGTCGTTGTTAATTATGCTTTCACTGCTGGTATATATAATATGGGATAGGATCAAATGACACCATGGTGTCAAATTAAATTTGACACTAAATCTTAATCATCTGTTTTAATTCAATCTAAGGTCAGAAATTACTTGGTGTATATGCTCTCTATTTCCTTCTTTGAAGAAGCAAAACAAATCTATCGTAAGACTTCTAGTATTTTAAAAAATAGCTAATATTTAGAGACATGTTTTTAATCAAATGAATGTTTGCTTTTTTTGTTAAATTGTCTAGCGACTAAAAATTTACCTTATTAAAAGAATAAGTAGATGTCTGAGGTCCGAATTCCAATCCGTGCATATTATAATGCATTATTTCTATTAATTGAATTCTCAAGACGACATCAAAATAATGTTTATACTCCCTACCAAGTATTTAAGAACAAAGCGAGTATTAAAGACACCGTTATAGTTGAATATCAATAATTGGAATATGGTGTTTCAGGGTCATCAAATCGTGGAATTAAGTGACGTATATGTTGGATTGAGATAGGCATGCCCTTGTGTTAGATTTAGTGTGAAAGATTTGTGTTTACGTCTGAAATTCTCCAAACTCTACGCTTTAGGAAAGTTATGTGACTCAAGACTTCTCAGTTAGAGAGACACAAAAACACATTCAACTAATGACTTATCCAGTTTCAATTATGATAAAGTCTTGACTCATGATTCTTTTTTTTTTTGTTGACTCATGATTCATTTGTTTCAACATAAGTATGACTAATAGGACACAAGGAAAGTTATCTCACAAGACATTCAGTTAGAGATCCACACTCATCCAACTAGTAATGACTAATATACCTGCAGTGGTATGATATATTCTCACTCAAGACTCGTTTGTAACCGATTTTATCTTTCCTTAAAAAAGTGTCTTGATACCAGTTATTTTTGAAGTATTTTTTTACTATCTTTGGGAAAAGAATATGGCTTTTCCAAATAAAATGCAACAATAGGAAACACGTATTTTGTCAAGGAGGACAATATTGGCAAGTATGGATAAAATGATAAAATTTAATTAAATAAATGGTAAAATTATTAAAAAAAAATGTTAAACCAAAATATAATATTTTTATATAAGGTCAAAATAAGGTTTTTCATAGTGTCTAATATTGTTGTGGATTGTTGCTATCTTAATAGGATTTAACTAATTTTTTAATTGATAATTTAAATAAATAAAAATGATAAAATAGTTTAAATAAAGGGGTAAAATTTGAAAGGAAAAGCCTAGTCCAAAATTGTATCCCTTTACGTGTACTAATTAATGTTCAGACGGGTACTCCGTGCGTTAATATTTTTATGAATTAGTTAGATTGTGATTAAAATCCAGACGGGCACTTCGTGCGTTAATATTTTTTATGAATTAGTTAGATTGTGATTAAAATTATATGTATAGATTTTTTTGAAGGTGAAAATTATATGAATAGATGTTTGTGATTTCAAACTTTAACATGTTTATCTTCTTAAATCACCAACAACATAATAAATATGATATAAAATTTTATTTTTTTCAAAGACATCAACAATATAACATTATTATAGTAAAAATTGTTTACGGGTATGATTGAAATAATAAATAATCTAATCCAAAATCTCCTCTTTTATTTATACACTGTTATAGATAATAGGGTTAATAGGTCTTTACCCCCTGTAATATAGGTCATTTTCAGTTTTCTCCCCTGTAAAATATTTACCCCCCTAATAGGCCAAACAAAAACCAATTTTATTTTTTTTCAAGAAATTTTCGTTTTTGTTTGGCCTATTAGGGGGGTAAATCAAAACAAATTTTTTTTATAGGGGGGAGTAAATCAAAAAAAATATTTTACAGGGGGAAAACCGGAAATGACCTATATTACAAGGGGGTAAAGACATATTAACCCTAGATAATATTCTTTCCATTGTAGTCAAATTGTTCCTATTTTAATGAAATTTAACTATTTTTAATTAATAATTTAAGTAATATTATTTTTTTAAGGAATTTAAGTAATGTTATAAAAAGGATAAAATAGTAAATAAAATATTTTAAATGAAAGGCAAAATTGAAAAATAAAAAGTTAACCCAAATCTATGTAGTTTCTTTATATATTTTATATATATATTGACCAGTGAGCGTAATTTAATATATCTATATTATTTAAAATTATTTGATTTTGAAAAAAAAAATAAGGTAAAAAAGTTCATCTAAAACAGTTGGTTGATTTTTAAATTCCCTATTAATTGTAACCAAAAAAAAATTCCCTATTAATTATGGTGTAGATTTGAATTTGAAATCGAAAAAGAGTTTAGCTAATAAGGGTAAAATAGGATTAATGAAAAAGTCATTCTAAAATCTTATATTTCCTTTTTATTGTGTTAACGCGTGCAAACTCAATTATGTTCAGTATTTTATGAATAGTATTTTTATATGAAATTTGTTGTTACGTTAACTCGTGTAAACTCAGTATTTTATTTGAAATTGGTTTCGCGTCGCCACCCTTAAACAATCACTAGATCCTCGCGGTGGGTTTTTGCGGTGGTTTCCTCCTTGAAGACCATTGCAGTGCCGGTGGGTTAGAGTGGTTGTTCGTAACGCGTTTGTAGGTGTGATACACCGCAAAATGCGTCGGTTTTGGTACATGGTAGGATCTTTTCTGGAGCCGCTTTTTTGTGACCGGAGTTGCTTCATCAAGGATATGTTTGTTGGTCCCTCGCGGATGTTCGATTTGCTTCGTTATCGGTGGTGACTCCTTCCAGATCTGTTGTTATTCGTTGAGTTTCTGAAAAAGTTCGGCTTCGATCTGGGCTTTCTAAGCTTCGACCCAGATCTGTTCTATTAAAACCATTGTCGACGTCGCCGTGGTGGTTAGGTTTTGTGGGTTCTGGTTGAGTTCATTCTAGTTCGACGTTCTTGGTTTAAATACTTCAAATTTGGAATGGGATTAGAACTATTATGCTCGAAACGGCTACATCATCGCGTTATGGGTTGTTCAAGTCAATTCGTGGCCGTAAACTTGTTGTGGTAGTGTTTTGTCGCGGCAAGTGGTGGGTATATGGACTAGGTTACATGTTGACGGATAGTTTCATCTTCCAGTTCTGATACGTTGGAATGCTCCTTTCAAGCTTTTGTCTGTGGTTATCTATCACAATCATCTTGTTGATTGACATGGGATTGTATGGACTCGAAAGAGTCGTCAATACTTCTTGTCGTTGTTGCAGGAAGTTGATGGCACGTGATCCGATTTCGTGATGATGACCGATTCATTCGCCAAGCTTTAAACTCGCGCTTAATTGTTAGAATTGTTCGGGGTTGGATCCACTTTAGGGGTCTTTTTTGTTATGTACGTTAGGGTTGTTGACTGGGTCAGGTTTTATGACGCCCCAATTTTTATGTAATTTTCTTTCTTTTTTAATAATATATATGATGAATTGGCAACAAATTAGAGTAGTGTTCCAACTTAGTTGGACACTATTCTTTTTTATGTCATTTTGCTTTTGCCTTATCACAAAAACCATTAACCGTGTTTTATATGAAATTTTGATTAAAATTATGAGTTTAATTGTGGTAGATCAACAGTCCAAAATAATTTGGCACACACAACCAATCAAAATATTTAGAACTGTCACATCAACTAAAGTTTTTTTTTATTTATGTGGCAATTTTGAATGTTTTGATTTGTTGTGCGTGCAAAGTTGTTTTGGATTGTCGACTCACCACCATTAAACTCTAAAATTATAAGTATAAATATTTGTGACTTCTGAATTGTAACAAATTCAACAAACTATAGATATTTTTTCTCAATGACAGCGATAATATAACAAATATAATATAAATTCTTAACTTTTTCAGTAACACCAACAATATAACATTAATATAGAAAAAAAAATAAAAGCATAATTTTTTTTGGTAGTGTCTGGGGTTCGAACTCCAGACCTTATATATAATATGCATTATCCTTATCAACTAAGTTAAGCATGCAAAGACAAAGCATAATTGAAATAATGAAAAAGCCAATCCAAAATCTCATATATATTTTTTAAGGAATCTCATATCCCTTTTATATTTAGTAAGATATTGGCATAGATATATATGTATAAATTACGAAACAAAATGAGTTATGTTCATTGTGATTTTGATCATCTGAATTAAATTAATCAAATCAGTTAGAATAATTGACAATAAGTTGCTTGTCTGATTCATGCTTTTCAAGTCAAGATAATTAGCATGTAAAATTGTAGATTAGTCACCTAATCTACATTTTTTTTAAATTTGTTATGCTTTTAAAATAACAGAGGTTGGGTTTGTTCTCATCTTTGACCTTTTACTCTTTTATTTTTATCTGATTCCAATCCAGTTCTATTTATAAGAAATAAATAAATTAATAAAAACTAATGAATTTGGTTTATAATATAGATTAAATACATCAATGTTTATTAACCCATTATTCTCTTATAAAAAGGATCGGAGAGAGTAGCTCATTTTCTTATACAAACCAACATCTTTTAATTATTTAACTGATGTTCTAAAAACAATTGTCAACATTTTTAATCTTTATTTTTTGAAGTTAAGCTAAATTCAAAAAAGAATTCAAAGCCTAAGATTTTGTCAGGATGGATGTTTACCATGAACGATGGATCACTTTAATGAGATAGTAAGGCTCTCTTTGAAAAAATAATTGTGGGTCGCTAATAAACTAGCTTATAGTTAGCTTATAAGCTTGTTTATAGTTTATATTGGATAACCTACTTGACTGAATTTATAGTTTTTTATTACATTACAGTTAAATGAGATTATAAATATGAAATGACAAAAATGAATATGAAATGACAAAAATGAATATATATGTTCATTTAATAGTTAATTTTTTCAAGTAAGATGACAAATAAAATTGAGAGAAAAAATGAAAAGCATTAAACTCTACGTTTTAAAAATGTCACATAACAGACTTTTTAAGCTCAAAATCTGGCACAGAGCCTAAGTATTGAAGAAGAATACTATAGCAAGTGTTGACTTTTCAAGTTTGTTTATATGCATTTCTCAAAGAAAATGCACCTATATATAATTACTTATCCTTATCCAATCAGTGAAATAAGTAGAATTCATGTTTCTTAGGGTGTGTTTGTTTCAAGTGTAGCAAATTTATTTCTAGGAATAACATTCCTTGGAATATAAAGATTGAATTTTTATTCCAAGGTATTTAGAAAAAAGATGTTTGGTTAACATTATAATATTCCAGGGAACCTTAAAAATAGGGAATATAATAGGTAATTACACATAATTTTATTCCCATCTCCATGGGAACTTTATTCCCACCATTTTCTTTGGGAAAACTTTTCTATTCCCAGCAACATTTTATACCCGGGAATAAAATTTAGTAAACTTGTAACAAACATAGGCATATGCATTTTTATGATTTTATTTCCAAGAATCTACAAATATAACTTGAAACAAACACGCTCCAAAATTTGACCATTCTAGTTTTAGTCAGACAAAACCAGGACCAGATGCACTTGATACTTAACTGCCAAGAAATCTCTCTTAAATAGAATATGAAATCTGAACAACGTTAAACCTTAGAAGACTTTTGCTTCCTTTATTAAATCCACTCAACTAACTTCAGGAAGAGTATATCATCAAAATAGAAAAGTTTGAGGCATATACAAGACCTAGTTAAACACACACTAGTTAGCTATAGAGTAAATCAATTCAATATCTAAAACAAAAACTCAAATGCATAAAGAAAGAAAAGAAGATAATATTGCAAATGCATAAGCTGATATAAACTTGTATATAAAGTACATAAATAAGAATATATCCAATCTTAATCCAACTTGAAAGTACATAAATAAGTATATAAACTTGTATATAAACCTACTTAAATCCAAGATTAGTATACCCTTACTCAGTACTATCCAGTTTACCAGTAGTAAAGAAAAGAAATTCCCTAGACAAGAGTGCTATGACTATAGTCGATATAATTTGATTAAGCAGGAACCCAGCAAGAAACAGCTTTCAGAATACGCCCTTTCCAACCCTGCAGAACCCACTTCCCATCCTCATCAACTACAAAATCTTTCGGATATTCCTTCTTCACCATTTCTTTCACTCTATCTACCAGCTCTGGAGCCAATGAAAGTTGCTTGAACCTTGCTCTCTTGTTCCTAACCTGCCACTGCTTGTAAGTCTCTGGCCTTTCAACCCTCTCTGCTCCTTCACAAGCTATCACATTTACTGCATCCCTTCCGAATAACCCTTTCTCAATCATCAGTCTATATTGATCATCTTCACGCGGCACCGTAGCTTCAAGCACATCAAACAATGATGAGAAATGGAATAGTGCTTCTCTGAACCTGGTAAGAAAAAATGGTGCGTTATAAGTTCCATTCACTACACCATGTATGAAAATGTTTGGATTAATCTTCCTGATCAACCTCAACACAGCATCTCTAGGACAATTCGCCGTCACCGTTTCATCAGAAACGTTCTTCAATCTGTATAAGCAGTTAACCACTGTTACTTCTTCTCTGTCAATCTTGAGATCCTCAAGTCTTAAAGTGTCCCATTTCTGAGCAAGGCAATTGTACTCAAATGGAACTCCAAACCTCTTGCAGTACTTCACAAGTCGCCGACCTGTCTCTTCAACCCTTTCTGCAGGCCTAAATCCTGGCTGAGGAAGATCAATTCCTGTAATACGAAGCATTGGTGGCCCACCAGATCTCTCTGAAAGACGCTGGATGAGACAAGGCCACTGAAAGCCATAGAAAATCCCAAAGTCAATAATGTGGAGGCTGCTTTTGTTTTCTACCAGCTTCAGAATGGTTCTATTGGCCAAGAAATTCGACATCCTTTGAAATGGAGAAGCTGTGATATAAACTTTATAAGCTCTCAACATATCTGCAGCAGACGACGACTGAAGGAGTTTATACATCGGTGTCCCAGCAGATAATCGCGCCTCAAGTCCATCAGCAAAGTAATGAGCTAAACGCTGAAGTCCATCACCACTTGGCGAAGAATGCAGCCTAATCTGCTTCAGTATATCATTTGCATTCCTTTGATCATAGCTACCAACAGCTTGTGCACATTGAGTTAACAAAGTCCATAAATCTACCGTAGTACTTAGTTTTTTCCCCTTACCGGAACCTTTTTTGGATCGCGATGTCTTTCCATTAGATCTTCCTGAACCAGAAATCTGTGATTGCGACGACTCAGAATTATCACAAAAAATCGACGGACTTTTACCATCCTTACAAAGAAGAACATCATCAAACATCTCTGATAACTCTGTATCATCATAATAAACAGCTGAAACCTTGTTACTTCTCAGATCTTCTTCATGTGAAATACCAATATCATTATCATTCATCAAATAACCTCTCTTTTCCCCTAAACCTCTGGAACCCAAAACCAAACTACACTCTTCATTCATCTTCCAAACATCACTTGGAAAACCGAAAATACCTCGCTGATCTCTAACCAGATCATAAGGAATTTTATCAAACACCTCATATGCATTATTTTCCGGCGAATCGCAATCAACAACGGAATTATCAGTGTTATAACTACAATTACTATAGCTCTCAGAGCTAGAACTAGTTCCAGTTCCTGATCCTAGAACATCAAAAAACGATTTTTCAGCAGCTTCAAGCTTCAAACAATCTTGCAACATACAAGGTTTTGTCTCCAAATCTTCTTCATCCATAAGAATATCACTTATATACCTAAGAATAGGGTTTGAATATTTACTACTCTCAGAAGATTCAACATTTGAGGTTATTCCAGAAGAAGGAACAGAATCACTTGAAGGTGATATTGAATTTGAATCTTCAAATTTAAACGCGTTTTCTGGGTTTTGGTTTGAAAAAACAGACACGGGTATGTTTCCAAACATGCATCCGTTAACAGAACCAGGAAAATTTTCTACGAGTGTTTCTGTAGAAAACATGTTTGAATCTGAACAAGAAATTAAGGTTTTGTTTAAGGAGAATAGATCTAGTGATTAAGGTAATGGTTTTTTTGAATAAAGGGACAAGAAAAAACAAAAAACAAAAAGGGATGATAATAATAATATTTGTGGAATGAATGAAAATGAAAAGAGAAAAAGAGAAGAAAGTGTACAAGTTTTGTGGTCAACTCAAGTTGGAAGTGATGAGAAGAGTAAACGGTGGAAGCTTGGAGAAGAAGTGTTATCTTTTGATTTTATAAATGAGATCACAGAAAACAGAGAAAAGGGGAAAATTTATGTGACTGGAAGGAAGTTTCTGGGAAGATGATTAAGCCCTTTTTTTTATGAAGTGGCATTCTGAAGATATTGTTAATAATAAGTGTTTTATAAAGGTGATTCTGACATTAAATCAGTGTTTAATTATTGATACTAGAGCATTCATATTCATACCACCACCCACATTGATGGTATAAATGGACCCCATACAGTATATAAATATTACTTTACATTTTTTAATTATTTAAATTATTCAATTTAATTTTCTAAATATTTACACTACTCATCTAAAACTCTAAATTTGGTCTCACTTAATAATCACACAATACACTTCCAATTTATAGTTTAAGGTCACATTCACATTCTAAATTTATATTATTTTTAACATCACAAAAGTAGAAAAGCAATGGTGGTAATACAGTACCGCAATAATTGTTGGAGAATGTGAAATTCTGACTATATGTCATAAAAATTTCAGCAAAGACATCTAAGGGGAATGCAGATTCCATAACTTTTGAGCGGACAAAGTTATGTAACTTTGCCTCAATATCTACCCTTGGTTTAATCAGATGGTTCATATTTTGACACATGTCCCAACCTTTGTTTGTGTTAAAAAACAAAAACAGATTGAGACCTATTTCAGAAAACCCCATACCCATGACCCATCGCCCCATCTATGAACCGTCGTCATTGATCGTCGTGCGCCGCCCCTATCGCCGCGAAACAGTGAAATCAAAATCTGGAAAAATCAATTAGCTTCTTCCATATCCTCTTCTCTGAGCAAATTTGCCAAAAAAATTCAATCCAATTTAAATTAATTTGCATAAAATCAAAATTTGGAAAATACAATTTGCTTCTTGCATCTCTGAACAAATTTGCAAAAAAAATCAATCCAATTTCAATTTGCAGAAAGGATTGTGAAAGTTGCAGGATGCTGGCGGCGCGTCGGATAAGATGGTTGTGGAAGGGAGATGGGTTGTGATGTGGGTTGATGAACGAGTCTTACAGGCTCTGAACTGAGTCGGTGGCAAGAGAGCGGTGGTGGTTGGAGGACGGCAACGCGCCACGGACACCGACAAGCTGAAGAGATAGAAGGTTGAGGAAGGGTGGAGTCATGAAAATGGGTCATGAATGGGTGGTGGATAAAGTCTTTCAATCTAATTGTTTTTATTTACTAACACAAAAAAATTCTTTGACACATATCAAAATATGGACCATCTGATTAAACTAAAGGGTGGATATTGATGCAAAGTTACATAACTTTTCCCTCCCAAAAGTTACTAAATCCGGATCCCTCTAAGAGCATAAATATCGCGGGGTGCTTGAGTTGCTTTTTCAACCATGCCACAATGCTCGTCAGTAAAGACACCATTATTTGATGTGGTAAGAGTGGTATAAAATGGATATGTGGTATACTTTGGCAACGGTAGCAATTTAGAATTCATACACCTTTAAATAATATTATAATGAATTGAAAATTGATTTGGCTAGTAATATTTTCTTACCTTGCTTTTCAAAACTGAAGCCTAAATATTTTTATCGTTGAACAACGGCTAAATTGCAACAGCAATAGCAATAAATTTTCTTCTTTTTTTTTTGAAAGAAGCAATAAATTTTATTGTTTTTACTTCTTATAAAATGCATCATAGTCTGAATTTCAATCTATTATAATTTCCCATCTCTATATATATTCTAAATTTGAACTATTAATTTTATCTCTTTAATTTTTTTCTTCTACACATTTTATTTGCCAATGAACCCCAACCACAATAATTCTTGGTCCAATTACTTGCAAAATGGTGGCATTCCTCCATGCATCCAAAATCAACAAAATGTCTCCTACTTTGAAAATGCATCCAATAACCCAAATTCACATCATAACCCAAATTTTCAAAATCATGCTTTTATTTATCCCAAATCCACACATTGGAAATTATCCATATCATACACCACCTTACCCATATCACTATCAACATTTTTCATCTCAATCAACTAGTCCCACCATGTCTCATGAAGTTCAAATGAATAATAGTTGTGTCCAATTAAATGATCAAGAGATTGAAACACCACAACCTTGCACTCAAGATGGCTTGGAAACAATTAATCTTGGTGAAGAAGTTGGAGCTACATCGGTTGCGAATACTTCGAAAACAAGATTTAAACCAAAGGAGGCGAAAATAAGATTTAAACCAAAGGAGGATGAACTTCTCGTTCAACCATGGCTCAATATTTCAAAGGATCCAATTGTTGGGAATGATCAAAGAGGAGATAGTTTTTGGAAGAGGATTGGTGAAGCTTATAACACCCATCGCAACAAGAATTTTCAAGCGAGAAAACCAGAGGCACTTAAAGGTCGATGACACAAAAAAATCAACCCATCTATTTCAAAGTTTGTTGAGTGCTACAAAGATGTTGTTGCTCTAAAGAAAAGTGGTGCCTCCGAGAGCGACCACATTTCGGCTGCAAAAGATATTTATTATCAAGATGTACGTGAACAATTCACATTTGAGAATGCATGAAAATTATTGAGAGATGAACCGAAATGGCTTGCAGGTTGTGTATTGGAACCGTCCGCAAAAAGAACAAAGAATTCAGCTTCTGGAGCATATTCGGCATCTTCTAACCCACCAACACCAACAAGCGAATACAATCCACCACAACGTCCAATCGGTCAAAAGGCGGCAAAAAGGAAGGGAAAAGAAAAGGTTGTGGAAATTTCT
>Ga0315913_1002444_pt1 | contig 21785 bp, 13 predicted proteins | sample MpolsnodulesMG_FD_207736 | JGI IMG/M metagenome (GOLD analysis project Ga0315913, IMG submission 207736) | Medicago polymorpha root nodule microbial communities from Los Angeles, California, United States - small nodules | ecosystem: Host-associated > Plants > Roots > Nodule | place: USA... | reverse complement strand
CTGTCATCTCCCCAAACAGAAGGTGGAAGCTCGAAATGTCCTCGTGCCACCTCTCCACAAAGGAACAAATGAGACTGTGGTCAATCATGTTGTAGCTGGTATCCTGAAGCCAACCAAGACCGGTGCCCTGCAATCTGTCTTCCCACCACCGTGCAGCCATAATAGGGGTGGTCTCTAAATCATGCATCACTTCTATCTTCTTTCCGTTGCTGATGCATTTTAAATTGCCACGCCACTGCAAATAATTAAAAACAATACCTAAACATCAGTTTACACTCATGGCTTCACAAACAGCCAGTTTAACAATTTAACATTGCATAAACAGTAAATTAACAACATATTAAAGTAAGTTTAACATTAATAAATACATCGCCCTCAGACCCCTTCCTGACCACGTGCATATGGTACCTCCACAGCAGGCCAGTGTCGTGTGGGCCACCTGGATAGTCATCAAGTGGGTCAGGGTCCACCACCTTCTTCTTCTTCGTTCATCTTCGTCGTGGCTGGGCATCTTCCATATCCTCGTCCATTGCCTGAAGCTCCTCCTCAAGCTCCTGCTCCTCTATTAGCTGCACGTCCACGACATCTTCCATATACTCTTGCTCATGCTGCTCCGACTGATGCTCGACATCAACACGGCGTCCTCTGGCACCACCCCGACGCCTCGGAACAACACCATTCTCCTCCATCCATTGGGTACGCTCTCTCCTACGGGAAGCATGGCATGCCACCCTTACGCGCTGAGTAGAGGATGAACCTTTTGTAACATGCACACAACACAATCAACACAAAAGAGTACAAAATAGATGATCAAAATCCGGATTGCATCAGTGCAGAAGAAAAAAAAACGGTACAAATTGCATGTATTCATAGAGAAATCGAGCTAACCTTCCATGTGATGTTGATCAAGGGTTGAAATGCGATCCGTTTGAGCAAGATTTCACCGATTTTGGTTGGATTTTTTCGGTTCGGAATTTGGGATTAGAGGGAGAGAGAGAGAGAGTAAGTTAAAAGTGAAACTGTAAAAATGGGGGGTGAACTTCCTTTTATACTTCAAATCTGTCCGGAATATATAATCCCGACCGGTCTTTAGTTTTCTGGAGGGCAGTTTGGTAATTTTTGCAGGTCGCGTGAGAAGGACATAGGGTGGGAAAAGTAATACTCAAATGACATTTACTCAATAAATATATTAGGAGAATGCTACATAGTACCCTAGCGGCATTATTAAAACATTCAAAACAAGTAAGTTTTCATAAAAAAGTTCATTTTCACCAAAAACCACCATTTTTCTCATTTCTCATTCAAACTTCAAAACAGCCACACCAATTCAAATTCCATCAACATACAAACATCAACAATCATTAGTGAAGTGGATTCAAACATGTTTCAACAACAATCATACACCAATTCAAGAATTTCACTCAAATAGTCAAAAATCATGAAAACAACTCATCAACAACAACTATGAAGTTTAACCTATTAACACAACAAATCAATGAAGTTTATCATACCAATAATTTCACATGAAAAAGGAGCACAAATTTTATCATTTAAAATAACAAAAAGTCACAATTATAACAAAAGCACTTAAACCCACAAGTAATCATGATCAAAAGTAACACATTATTTTTTCAAGACAAAATTTTTATTTATGGATTTCTTAACCAATGCTGAACAACACTTGAAAATAAAGAGTAAAAGTAATACAAATACTTTATAAATGGTTAGATATATTGAGATGGGTTTTGCTAGAAGACACATTTTATGAAGGTGTCTTTTAGCAAAGTTATAACTAAAAAGTGGAAATCACACCTTGAGGTGTGGGTTGCTAAAAGACATCTTCATGGGTGGCTTCTAGCAAAACCCTATAGAGATAATATAGAATTTATTGAAACCGTGACATATCTATGCTGAAAAAATCAGTTATTAATATATACATTGGTACCATCTGGTTCTTGTTCGCCAAGTAATTCAAGAAGATAGTTAGCCTCATCACTTGAGATTTGAGGATGATGTTCGTGACCACAAGAATTATATTGCATAGCTTGTGGAAGCTCTATTTTTGTATGTTGGCTAGCTGACTCAAGTTGATTAGTATTATCTTGTAGCTCACTTGAGTCATGACATGCACGAGTAGAAACTTCTCACTTTGACGTGTCCAAAAGGTTATTCCTATCAATGAATAACATAGGGTTATCAAAGAAACATAAACATCAATTATTGTAATTCACAATCATCAACAAAATCTGATGGGAGGAATACTTTCAATGAAAAGCCGTTGCTCCACAAGTTGGTTGATTTTAGTTTCTGTACAGCAAAATCTGACGAGGGTGGTTTTGGTTTCTCCCGAGGTTGTAAATGTTAAGGGTGCATAAATATATATGATAGAAAGGATAGTAAGGTTGAAACAAAGTCCGAGATTTAAGAAACAGAAGCATTACAGATTTCCAGGTTTGGTATGCTAGTTTTTGTGTTTGATGAGTTGATAAATTTGATGTTCAATATTGATCTCTATTCATTTGTATGTGACAGGCCAATGCTCCCATTACCTTATTCATCAATGATGGGAAAACCGCAAAGATCCTGTGCTGAATTGTTCGGCTGCCTAAACCAAGAGCTTGTGGAATCAATTGTTACTGGATAAATGTGAAATTGAAGTTGAACCATCTCCTACTCATAGTGGTAGCAGGAACTCAACATCACAATCTATCCCTTCACCTCCTTCTCCCAATCATCACAATTGGAATGAGGACAATTTTTGAAGTTAGCATTTTCACTTTAACTGTGTTTTCCTTTTTGTTACAATAAAAGCTATACTTAAGTTTGTTTTTGTATATGATTGATGCCTTTATTTTTAAAACCTTATTTTGTTATAATCATTGTGTTGATTCCACTATGCATAACTTCAAATACACACACACACACACAGAGAGAGAGAGAGAGAGAGAGAGAGAGAGAGAGAGAGAGAGAGAGAGAGAGAGAGAGAGAGAGAGAGAGTAGGCTATTATGAATTCTTGATACATCTTTATTCTTCTCTTGCAATTAGTTACATGTACTAATGTAGCTAGGCTGATATGCAGGACGATTCTTTGCTTACAAACTACCTCAACTAGACAGGTCCATTCACTGCTTCCACCACATGATGACTTTCAATATCAAAGTGTTCAAGAATCTGGAGTAAGTTTCTCTCCAAGAGGGTAGTAACAATATTGAGCCTACCAAGCCAACGAAACCAGTGAAGAATCCTATCCCCATGCTCATGTACAATGCTTCCAAAAATATTGAATTACCATCTCCTGCATCAGTTGTTGGCACTTGTGGTTTTGTTGACTCTTTTTCTGGACATTTTCTACCAAGAGGTTCTCCACAGAGATTAGAATTTCCTTCGAAAAATGAAACATTAAATGACTGCAGCTGTGTTCCAATTGGAATTTTTCCACAGAGCTGATTGTTTGACAAATCTAACATAGCAAGACGATCAATATGAGCTAGACTGGAAGGAATTTTGCCTGACAGATGATTTCTTGATAGATCAAGAAATTCAAGTTTCTTGAAGTTTCCTATGTTTGAAATGATTTCCCCAATGAGATTGTTCCTTGACAAATTTAAGGAAACCAATTCAAATAAGTACTCCATTTCGGTTGGTATTTCACCTGTAAGATGATTGCTTGAGAGATCAATGCTTTTTAGAAACTTATCTGCATTTTTGTACGAGTGATGTTTACCTTTCCACATCAGGAATAGGTTGAAACCATATCGTTTAATATGAAGCACATTATAGATTATGACTGTATATGAATGATGTGTTGAGTGCATGGTGTCCTGAGCCATTGAAGTAAAATTATTTACACAAGTTGGGATTCCTCCTGATAAGCTATTTAGTGACACATCCAAGACCTGAAGTTTTTTCAAATAACAGAGATTTGAAGGTAGACTTCCATTGAAGTTATTGAATCGAAGACTTAAGATTACTAATTGGTGCAAATTGTCTCCAATCCATGAAGGTAATGGACCATGAAACTTATTTTCTCCAAGATCTAACAAAGCCAACTTGTTTGAGCAATTCTTCAATGAAGAAGGAAGTTGTTCACTCAAATTATTATTTCTTAAAATCAAAGCCTCCATATTAGAAAGGGCACCCATTGAGATTGGAATCTTTCCCGACAACTTGTTATTGCTCAGATCAACAAACCTTAACGAGGTTAAATTATTCCAACAATTAGGCAACTCACCCTTTAATTGATTATTTGACAAATCCAACCTTTCTAGAATATTAGAATTACTTTTGTTGCATAGAAAGGAAACTAAATCTGAAAATTTATTATTGGACAGAAGTAGTGATGTTGTTTGCGATAAAAAAGAAGGAATGGAACCTTCAAACTGATTTGAACTCAAATCTATTTCTGGATTGTTGGTAAGATTGAGTTCCAAATTAGGAATCATGCCAGTGAGATTGTTGTTTGAAATGTTTAAGTAACCTAGTGTTTGCAATTTTCCCCAAAACCAAAGAGGTATTGGAGATAAATTACTGACATTTGAAAGGGAAAGATAGGATAAGTCATTTTGTGTTTGAATCCAATTAGGAAATCTGGAATTTAGATTACAAGATGATAGATCCAAAGCTTCTAATTGAAAAGGAGGAAGCCAGTCATTACTAACCTTCACCGACAATGACTTGACGGACAACCATATCTTTTTCAATTTGGAGAGGTTAGTGAAATGGGACTCAGAGACGACACCTTCAAAAGAGTTTCCATCCAAGGACAACACAAATAACTCTGTAAGTGATCCGATGCTTCTGGGTATTTCTCCAGTTAATTTATTGTCTCGAAGATTCAACCATCTCAAAGATGAGAGGATTGAAAGGTCAGGTAACGTGCCCGAAATCTCATTATTCCGTAAATGTAGTTTCTGTAATAATGATAGATTACCGATGCACTGGGAATAGTTATTAGAGGTGATAAAATCTAAATCACCATTCAAGCAGTTATCAGAAGCAAAAAATGTCTCCAAGGTGCAAATATTCCCAATTGATTTTGGGATCTTTCCTTCTAGATTGTTCCATGAGAGATCAAGATATACAAGTGATTGCATTATGTTTCCAAAATCATTAGGAATGGGACCTCTCAACAAGTTATGAGAAAGGTCAAGGTGTTGAAGATCGGAGCTGTAGTTAAGCACCCATTGAAATATCTTTGATGATTCCAACTGATTCTCATCTAGATCAAGGATATTAAGAGAATTCCTAGAAAAGTTCAGATGAGGATCATATAAAGGAAGCATATCGGTATCAGAAAGGCCACATTGACTTAGATGCAACTCTTCAAGGTTTGGAAACTTCATTAGTAATTGCAGGGTGTGATGAGAAGAATCATTGAGATTTTGAACTGCACTCAAGTCAATTTTTCTCAAAGATGAGAGATTTGATAGCCACTCAACATTTGCTTGAATTTGGTTGTTGATTCTAAGATTGGAATTGAAGCCAAGTTTAAGAGACTGCAACAATGAAAGATTTCCGAGTTGGAAAGGTATTTCTCCAATGAGTTCATTACCGCTAAGATCAAGGTGTAGCAATTGTGAGAGATTTCCAAGTTGAGAAGGAATCTTCCCATCATAATTACCATATGACATATCAAGATGTCGCAACTTGTTGAAGGAGCCAATAAATTTTGGAATTTGACCACTAGTATTCAAATAACTGAGGTCTAGATATGTTAGATGTTGCAACTCAATTATTGAAGGATTGATTTCACCCCTCAAATAGCCTGTTTCCGAACCATGCAAATCAAGAATTTGAACATAACCTGTTTGGTTGTTGCATTGAACTCCTCTCCATTTGCAGCAATTTGCATTTGGACCGTCCTTCCATGTGGACAACATGTTATAATCATCTTGAAGGCTTTGTTTGAACGTGAGGAGTGCGCGTCTCTCCCTCTCTTTGCACTTTGTGTCTCCATTATATGTTGCCGAGTTGAACCCAACAATGGAGAACAACACCAACAATATATGTAATCTATTAATATTGTAGTTTCTCATCATCATTTCAACAACAAAATAAAGATGAGATTCTCTAGTGGGAAGTATACTCTCAAGAACACACATAAACAAATAAATATAAACAACAAGTAGGGCACGAGGTCCATCCGCACAACACCATTCACACGATGTTTCCACGATGGTTCCTGATATTCAATATTTTCACAAAAATGTACAGTTTTGTTTGAAGGTACATTGCATATGTACAGGTTCTAATTGCTTGCATTATTCCATCAAATTTGAAGTCATAATGTGAAGTGGGCCTTTTATATCCAAATACAGAAAGCATCTACTTTCCTTTAAAAAGAATGTAGTGGCCAAATTTGGAATAGTGTGATTGGTCTGCGTGATCCATGATAGCCTTATAAATTTGAAAATGATGATTTTATATAGGGTTAAACATGGTTTTAATCTCTACAAATTCACAAGTTTTTGAGTTTAGTCCCTATAAAATTTTAATGATAATTTTTAGTCCTCCAAAATATTGTAGTTTGTAATAATAGTCCCTATTTTGAAAATATTTTACAAAAAATGTATACTTTTAGTCCTCTAAAATAGTCCCAATAAAATGAAAATAGAGACTAATAGTGAATAATTTTTTTGTAGAGACTAAACTTGAAAGTTTATAATTTTGTATAGACTAAAAACATATTTAACCCTTCTATTTATAAATTTGTATTGTCTAGATTGTTTTTTTGAAAGAAATCTAACACTTTATAAATACCGACCAATAAAGCGTGATACATGGCCTTCAAAGAAAGTTACCAGATAGTTATCATGTGATATTATATGGAAATGACATCATTTAATTAAGAAGATAACTTGTAATCACTAATAAAGTTTCAATTCTATACTTTATATCTACTATTATGAAGAAGAGTCAAGTCCACGAGGGATAGAGTGAGAAAAAAAGAAGAGAGGGGAGCTGAGAATTGGTGAGTAAGTTAAGATGGATGGTGACTTTGAAGCTCTGAGTGAGATGACATTAATTAAACAAAGAATTGATGAATTTGGATTAATATGAGGAAGATTTTTCATGTATTTTTCAGGCCTTGGTGAATCTGTGAATGCCAATGCAACTATAGGTATTCTATGTGATGATCAGTTCTATAATGATATTGATCTTAATTAGTTTGAGGCGCAAGCAACTTCGATTCTAAAGCGGAATTTAGTTTTGTCAATTCAAAAGCAAGATACAAACACTTAATCTCATGAACCGAACCTTGATGTTATTATGTTTCCATCATTTTGGTATATGATAAGCAAGACATAATCACTCAAGCGGCTGAATACTTACACATTTTGGAAATTAGTTAATGAATATGTTAACAATACGTTAACGGTTCTTGTCTTTATCTTTATTGTATTTATATACACAAAAGTACTATCGTTACTGACATGTTTTACCTGTATAATGCACGGAATAAGAAAAATGTATGAATGCACATCCACATCATTGCTTTAATGCTCTCATTTAGTACCTATGTTATCTTAGTCCTAAAGAATGCATCACTTGGACCCATGTATGTCTCTTAGAACTCCTATTGTTAATCCTTTATATCACTGATGTTAATATCTTGAATTTGAAGTTCACATTTGAACTGTTGTTAATGAATAAATATTCCACTAAACATTGCATTATTTGAGAAATCCGGATTGTTTACTATTCTATAGACACTATATAGAATGCCAACTTTGATTCAAGTTTCAATTATTGAACTTTCTAAAATATCCAAGATAGTTTCACTTGAACAGAATTGGAACTTTAGGTAGAAATGTTATTTTTAATAAGTTGTTACATGGATAATAACTTTGAAATTACTTGTGAACATTTTAATGTTATTTGGTCTTGTCTTTTATATTATATATGCTTTAAGTGTACATTCTTTAATTGTGTCTTGTAGATTTCCGTTAATGCCATCGACTGCTGACTTGCAATCCATCTCGATAGTAATCTGTTGGACACCTAGCTCTTGCAACCAAATAATAGTCTCCAAAAGACCATACATCTCAGCCTCTTAGCTCCAACATATTATCCTCTATCTGTTTCATTTCTCAAACAGATTCCTATTTCGAATTTTCCTTGTTGTTGAAAGACAGCCGCATCGATATTGCACTTTAACTCTCTCATTCGGCTTAACCTACCTCATCACAGAAGATCTTGTATGACGTGCTGCTTACCTGCACTGTCAGTCATGTCATTCTTGCACACACCCAGCCACTCATGGTGGTATTCCAGCGCTAGTCAGATTGATACCTGCATCGGTTTCTCGCTATTCACCCAAACTTTTTCATTTCACCTTTAACATATACACCACAATATCATCGTGACTTCATCATCCTGTACTGAACCCGATCCAAGCTTTCTAGCAGCTTGAAGAACAGCTCTCTAAAGTCTTAAACCTCCTGTTTCACATCTTCTACAAAAGTGTGTCATTCAAATTCATCAAAAGAGTCGCAGAATGGGCAAAGACTAGTACATGTTTCTGTGTCAGATTTAGTCTAGTTGGAAGGCCTCATTGTACAATTCTCCAAAGAAAAAGCTTCACCTTCTGCCGGATCTTTATTTTCCACAACTTTAGTTGATTTCCTTCAACTAGGAATTATGCTGACCAAACACTAAAAACCCCATTTCTGCTCTTGTTCCACATCAAAGTATCTCCTTGTTCTACATCCCAAAGAGGCATAGTTTTAATTCTACTAACTTACTTTTATACATTTATAAGCCTTTTAATATCAACTCGCCAAATTGTTATGTTCAATTATTTCACAAGAAAATGTTTGAAAGTATAATTGGGAAACCAAGGAAACTCAAAGCCGAGGAAAAGAACCTTTAATAGAGGAACAATTCCCTCAAATCACATCATAGAATATACAAGAGGAGAAGAGACAGAAAAATCTAAAAACAGATTAATATTTCTGAGACATATGCTCCAAAACTAAATGTTAATAAAAGTCTTCCTGGCCCTTAACTTTCTATCCAAGCTATTGAATTAGAGGAACACACTCAAGCTCAATCTCAAGAACACCTCTCTCAACATTCTGTAGTCTCACTGAGATTTCTTGTTTGATCTTCCCTTCATCAAGAGATATGACACCATCTCTAACAAGAGTGTTGTCCCTGCTTGCTACAAATTTCTCTAGCTGCATGGACTCGTTGGCTGTAGATTTCTCGTATGCAATTGCAGCTAAAACTAGTGGTTGAATGTCTATTTCAGCTTCACCCATAAAATCATCAGTTGAAAATGTATCCTTATCATATACTAGCTGCATATGTAAGCAAACACAAAATCTAATCAAACATGATTGCCATTTAAAATATATCAAGCAATTTCAACGGTAGAGATAAATGACAGTGATTTATATGGTGTAAATGTAAATGCAGAGACAGTTACATGAAGTACAAGAACAAAAATTAGTAAGAAGAAATATCTAACTATTTTTTTTTCCTTATATAATATGAACTACACATAAAGGAATAAATAGTAAAGAAAGGAATCTAGATTCTCTGCAGTCAAGGAATCACGTATTTGACACAATATTTTGACATCAGTGTTAAAATATCACATTGGATGAGATATGACCTGAAAACGAGTTTATACGTGGAAGACATTCCTCCATACCTTACAAACCAGTTTTGTAAGGGTCAAGTTAGACCTACTCAAATTCTAAGATGGTATTAGATTTAGAGTCTATCAATAATATGTTGGGCCACCTGCTATCAGGCCACTCGAATCACGCTCCAAATGTCTTGTGTGTGAGGTTTTGTAAGGATGAGTTAGGCCCAACCCAATTTTTAAGAATCGCATAAAGATCGAGTCTACAATCCGAAGTCGGAATGTGAGTTGTCCGATCTTAATCTGACACTCCAGAACCGATTGCATGAATGAAGAAAATCCAAATCCAAAACAAAGGAGCATTGAAAATAAAAAAGAAGGGAGAAACAGAAAAAGATATAAAGACTTGGTCACATAATTAAATTAAAACTATGCAAAAAGTATGCCATTTTATTTCTATTTTGGATCTCTTAACACGGATTTAGAGATTTACAGAAACTGAAAAACAATCAAACCTACCACTTTAAGGGGAGGAATGTTCTCTGGAATTGATAGCATTAGACTTTCATTCCAAACTGGATTCAAATTGTTCCTTATAACGCGTGTTTTTACCGACTGCAGGAACAAATATTAAAAGTGTTACACTATACCTTTTTCATTTCCTCTACTTTATTCATATTTTTCAAGTAGTTAAGAGATAAGAATACTCACTTGGTGTCCCAAAGAAAGGATGACATAAGGGTCACTGGTCACTACATCTCTAATAGCTAGGTGAGTGCCTTTCATAACATTAACCTTAATCAACCCAACAAATTCAACCATACCTGCCTATAACAGTAAATAGTAACAAAACTGAGTATTCAGAACAAAAAATACGACAACATTTCAACAAGTTTATCATTTTCCCTTTTATATTCATAATACGAAATATAAAGTATCTTTTACATTATAATAGTGGTTAAGTTTTTCAACTGTCATAGTATTCTAAAGAGACAAATAATCAGAGACGGACCAATATTCTAAACGTGACACTTAAATTAGATTCAAAAGAATATATTCAAAAAGGATGAAACTCAAAAGAATATATTCTATTAAGTCATGCATAATGCTATATAGCATATTTGTTGCATCAATTGATTCAAAAAGGAGTACTTAAGTTTATATGAAAATTTTGCTAATATAATTGTCATTTATTAAATGAAACATTACCAATGAGGTACTCTTCTTTGAACACTTGTGCTCAGAATCTTTTCTTGTCCAGCTCTTTCGGAATGCGTGTCTGATATGATGTCTTGTCAGCGCTTTGTCGTATTTTCTGTTGTCAATATGATAAGTGTAACATGAAGAACTACCCGGACCCAATGATACACTTCTTCCTTGAGATGGTACAAACGGACACGATGAATTCTCGTCACTCTCCATCATAAACTGTAGTTCCTCATATTTTTTCCTGAAAAATCATTAGGACATTTCTTAATAACAATGGTGTGATTCCTCCGCACAAAACATAAAAAGAGAATTCTGTTTACTTTTAGTTACCTGATATATTCGGAGCGCTCTTCGATTGAGGTATGTGGTTTTGGTTTTTTTATATTACTTGGTAAGCAAGCTTCATATTTTTTATTTAACAATGTATTTCCACCCAACTTCTCTAATGCATCAACTTGTTCATCTGACCATTGATCTAGCTTCAATGATGCTATCTGTAATAGTCAAACAAGTGGTGCTCATGTAGAAGTATTTAAGTACTGATTTTGATTAAGGCACTGTTTGGATTAACAACTTGATTGAGCGTTTATGCTTTAAACGCTTATCATATAAGTGCTTATGCATAAACTATTTTTATAACAAAAGTTGATAGCTGATATAAATGCGAGTTCATCACTAGTGATGAACGTTTACAGCATAATTAAGTTCTCTAGTGATGAACTCACATTTAGATGAACATGTAATGCTTGATCAGAAACATACCTTTGATATGTGGACTCCTAAACTTCTATGTATGCCAGAACATTTGATGCAAATAAATACTCCAAGACTTGAAGATCTGATGTTCAATAAATAATGGAATGAATAAGAATAAGTGTGAATAACATGAACTAATGTTATTTCAACAACAATAGTGAAAAATCCCAACAATTTGGATTCCAACGAAAATCAGACTAACACTTACACCCATTTTGGCTCTGGAGTTCCGCAATCAGCACAAAACCTGTTTCCAGCTTGATGCATCAGATTTGATAGCCTTTTGTGTGTACCTAATAATTAATAAAAAGGCTTATGAGGTTAAGTTCATTTCAAGAGGATAATAAATTAACTAAGACTTAATCTTGTAGATGGAGACAAAACTAAGATATAAGTTTTTAGTGCAACACGCTGTAGAGCCATTAGATTTGGAGATCATTTTTTCTCCGGATCTAAAGGCTTTACAGCATGTCGCAATGCTGCAGAGAATCCACACACAACATTGTACATTACTAAGTTACCGCCTCTACTAAATTTTTCATTATATTATGAATAAATCTATTTTTATTTTTGTACAAGATTAATTTTTCTATTATTCTGGGGGGGTGTAATTAGAAGGAAAAAAATGATGGAATGTTCTAACCTGATACATCTTTCTTATCAGGACTTTCATGCTTTGAGGACATTTCTAGCCTTCAATATTTGAAACCAAAATAAAGAAATGATCCTAGAATTCACAACCAGCCATGTTTGAGTTGCTTTTCTGCATGTAGATACATTGCATTGCACATATCAAAATTGTAATCATGTAGCACAAACCACATATAAAACAAAATGTTGCAATAATAATGAAACATTATATTTTTTGAATAGAAATTCTTAACATAAATTAGGACATACCTAATCTCCTTTTATATTTTGGCATCAAAAGGACTCAATGGAAACTTGTTCCTTGAAACAAGCCAAAGGGTATGCAAAATAAAAGGCCAATTCAAAGATATTGTGACCAATTAATGAGGTTGTGAGTAAATTGAAAAATCTTGAAAAGTTTTTGACAAGAATTCAAGGTGAAAATTTTAGGAAAATTGTATTGAAGAAAGGGAAATTTTAGGTAAATGTGTTGTGATTATAGGAGTGGCAACAAATCACATGCTTTTAGGGTAAGGAGAGACAGGTAAGAATTTGTTGTGCTAACAAATTTGATTATTGAAAAACATTTGAATCCTAAAACACAACAACAATTATGTTTTGTTGTGTAACAGAAAACAAATATTAATGTTCTGGTTCAGAATTGTATAACTGTATATGACATGGTACGTATTTAGGAAGAACACATAATCAATATCAAACTATGTACCCAAAAATAGAACTCTCCACCATCTTTTCCTAGTTAATATATTTGGAAAAAATTACTTTTATTTGTGTATAGTGAGAAATTTTGAATGCATATTTTGTTTAGAGTTGTGTTATTTGAATACACAAAAATGTGACGTTGTATCCGAGTTTTTTTTTTTTTTTTTACATTTATCCAATTTTAAAACAAAATACTCTATCTTACAAAAATTGAATTCGTCGAGCCGACCCTAGTTTTTTAGTAAAAGAAACTCTAACTTCTTTTTTAGTTTTCTTTCTCTTTCACTCGTCGAGGAGGGGTGGTTTTAGATAATTGTTTGACCTAGAATCACCCCTTTCCATCTTTTTTCCTTTTTATTTCAATCTAAATAAGTGATTTCCACATATATCAAGTGTTTTCTTTTGAGTTTTTTCATGATTTAGTCGTCTGAGTGGGACATTGTGTTGTTCGTCGTCTTGTGCGGCGTTGTTTGGTTTCGCGTCTTGTTGCGGTGTTCATTTGATTCATATTGAAAGATTAGCTTCAGTCAATCACAGATTCAATCAATGATTTGGACATCAATGTTGCAAATCCGAAAGCATGAATATTCTGGTGATTTAGATTTTATCATATTGTCTGTAGGCATTTTGCCGTTGTATGCTATTAACTTGGATGTTGTGAGTTTGATCGTAGATTCAGCTTTACGTTTTTAGCGATGTTTTGATTATGATGTATTTTTATCAATTTGAATGAATGAATAAATTTTGTTTGTAAAAAAAAATACTCTAACAATCTAGTTTATTTTTCAACTAAAATGAGAGAAAATAATGATTAAAAAATTCAAATTGTACCCAAACGGTATGTTTATGTGATATTGGATGTCAAATTGGGTGTCCACATAGCAATTCTCTTTTGCTTATACATATATCACATTATTTTCTTTTCAAATGATATTTGAACATCCATTTTATGATAATTTTATCTTTCATACTCATATTATTTTTTATTTTATCTCTTTGTTACTTTGTTTTTCATACAAATACCAATTTTTTTTTAAATTATGGTTGTTCCATATATTGTCAACTAAATGGTTGTTCAAATAACACTCCTCTTTTCTTTTTTTTACTTGGAACATCATATTTTCTTTCTAATGTGACAAGAAGAAGTGGTGTGACCTTTTCTAGCTCTACAAAAGCAAGTTACTAAGTTTTGTTTGATTATCCAATTAAATACTTATATTTCTTTATCCTTTTTACATTGGTGAGAAAATCTATTCCCCCAATTTATGGGTTATTTTTAAAAGAATAAACACATGTTAACAATTATACAAAAAAAGCCCTTTAAAAAAACAATTATATAGAAATATTGAACATATAAATCATTTATGTTAAATCACTTCATATTTTTCTTTAAATTTGACTAAATGAATTTTTAACACCAATCTCTAAAGCTAAAAAACACCACATGAATCGAATTTTATACAATATCTAAATTTTTACTTTTCTTCTATTTTGTTGTTTGTTGATACAAACTTTTCTTCTATTCTATTACTCACATTATAATTAGTTTATTTAATTATGTCAGTTTTTCCAAACTCTATGCATCTTACTTTTTTTTCTTTTCGATATACACATGTACCAATTTTTTTTTTACTATATAACACGATTTCGACGACAACTGCACTTTTTGATCGTGATTTGTTCGACGATGTGTGACAGAAGCAAGTTCCGTTCAAGGTGTCTGTCTTTGCTTGGCGACTCACCCGTAATCGATTACCAACTAAAGACAACCTCATCCGAAGGAGAATCATCCAACATGACAACGCTTCTTGCATTAGTGGGTGCGGTTCCGGTGAGACTGCGGATCATCTTCTCTTTCGTTGTGATCACTTTGGCAGGGTGTGGCACCGCATTTATCAGTGGCTTGACATCTCTTTTACGGTTCCAGCGTCCGCTACAGCCCATCTTCATCAGTTTGGTCATTTATCGGGGTTACCGCGATCAACACATTCTTTTCAGATAGTAACCTGGCTGGCTAGTGTGTGGGGTATTTGGAAGGAAAGAAATAATAAGATCTTCAAACAGAAGAATGACGCTTTGGATCAGTTAGTAGACAACATCAAACTTATGTCTTTTTCTTGACTAAAAGCAAAAATGTCTACTTTCGCTTTCAGTTATTACGACGGGTGGCTGCATCCTTTAAGTTGTATGAGTGTTTTTGTGTAGCATTTTATCTGTTTTTCTTCCGTTGTGTTATTTTTTGTGAAAACATACTCATAATTTTGTAATTTGGTGGGTGGTTCTCTTTTGCACACCTTATGCGAGATAAATAACTTTTTGTGATCTAATATATTTCATTTTATTTTGTTCAAAAAAAACATTACACGATATCTTAATTTTATTATTTTTAACTATAATTTGAATTATTAATTATAAAAATAGTTTTTTTTTTGCCAAAAAAAGTTGGTAGCAAAGAGCTAACCAACTAATAATAGAAAAACCAATCCATCTAATAATATAAAAAGACTTTATTTTGATGTTTGTTAAAGAAACATTGTTTTTAGTGTAATATTTTTTCTTTCAATTTACCATTATTCTTTTTCTTTATTTAATTGGAATTTACCATTTTAACCAAAACTGGTTAAAGAAGAATATTGTATAACGAAAAATGCGTTAAAGTAAAAGATAACGGGGGTGTGCTTTGTTGTATTCGGATTCCTTCAAACTTATGCAGCAGCGGCAATAACAAACAATACTCGCCATCGTATAAAGGTGCAAACTCAAACTCTCGTCGTTGCATTGCATTCACTCACATTTTACTCCCTTTCTCCATTAAGTTAGATGATTGAATTTGCACTGTCTAGTGAATTATAGCGTTTGAAATAGCTTATATGTATGAAATGACATAAAAAGATGTATATTATCTTTTTTAATCAAGATTGCAGGGGTAAAATTGAGATAAAAATTGATAACTATATGCTATTTGAATTAACTTATCAAATATGTTTCTTACCAAACAGACCAGTGTTAAATCAATTAGTTAAAAGTTAGTTAAGAGGGAACGTTTGGATTGTCTTATTTGAGTTTATCTACTGGCATAAACACTGAGATTTTTTTAGAGAACTTACGGAAAAAAACTTATTTTCATAATTACTCCATGATAGTTTATGCAAAAACAATTTAACTTTATATTATGAGTAAACCACCATTTTGGTCCCTGAAAGTGTAACTCGCTGTCACATTGGTTCCTGAATTATTGAAACTGTAAACACATCATAAGCACAAGTGTCTCTTTTATTAGTCATTTTGGTCCTCAGATATGTTTTTAGGTTGTCAATGTTGTCCACGAATGTGTTTTTTGTTGGTCAATTTAGTCCATGAAATTACTAAATACTAATACTAACAAAAGACCCACAAGAGACATGTTTGCAATTTCAATACATTTAAGGACTATAGTGACAGCGTCTCACACATTCAGCGACTAAAATGACTCTTTGCTCTTTATATTATCTTTTGTTATAGACATGGCTTACACATAAGTGCTTATGCTATAAGCTTCAACTTAAGTTGTTTATCCAAACAAAATATATTTAGTTAAGTTGGTTATTCAGTTTTGTAATTCATTCATGTGGAACTTGTCTAAGTACCCAAGTTCATTCATTAGTAAAGTGGGAAGTATTATTCATAATTCATCATCTCTGTTTTTTTATTTTCCTACTGATAGAGATGTTATAGCATTTGAGTGAAGTTCATTTTCTGTATTAACAGTTTTTGCCACAAGCTCTTAATATAGAGCAGCTCCTAGAAACACACCACATAACGTGGTTCTTAATTCCTCTCTAAGCTATAATAACAACAATTGTACATAACAACTGTTAATAGTCCCACATTGAATAAGATATGGCCTGATAATATGTTTAGAGGTGGGATCAATCCTCACCATAGATGCCGGTTTAGTAAGGGTTGAGTTAGGCCCAACCCAAATTCTAAAATGGTATTGGAGACTATCCAAGATCCATCGAATCACTGCTTTCATGTCAAAGCTATCGGGTCATGCTACGAATGTCCAGTCCTAGGCGTTAGAGGGGTGTGTTAAGAGTCCCACATTGGATGAGATGAGATATGACCTGACAAAACCTGTTTATAAGTGGAGGCAGTCCACACTTATAAAGAGCCCAATCGAAATTCTACGAACAACTTCTCTAACAACCTAGTTTATAGGCATAATTGAATCAAGTGGCTTAGGTTCCATGTGCCCAAGTGCATGAGAAGTGGAAGCAGAATCATAGCTTTTAGTAAGGTTGTGTCATCCCTGTATGATATGAGGAATGAGGAATTTTATGATTAGATCTGTACTGGTAGTTGTAATTAGTGAACAAGTATAAGCTCATGTACTTGTATGCAAGTACTATAGCTAGTTAGCTACTATTTGACAACACTTTGTGCTAAATCGTGTATCGTATCGCCGAACAATAGCGGTTTTTTAAAATTCAACCATGCTTGCTATTTCACAACGCTGCTTGTATTGTATGCTTTGTTTTTCCTGATGATTTTACCCATTGAATGACACTGATTGTTCTGAAGGTTTTAGATAATCCTTAAACCACACTGAGAAAGGCACATCCATGGAGTCTTTAGTTCTTAAACTCCATGATATCTCAGCTGTCAAATTTGGAAACTTCAAGCTTAAATCCGGTATCTCCTCACCAATTTACATAGACCTCCGCCTTATTATATCTTACCCTTCTGTCCTCCGACAAATTTCTCAAACTATGATTTCCTCTGTCTCCAACACTAAATTTGACCTTGTCTGCGGTGTCCCTTATACTGCTCTACCTATTGCCACTTGTGTGTCTGTCACTCACAACATCCCTATGGTTATGCGCCGCAAGGAAGTCAAAGACTATGGCACTTCTAAAGCCATTGAAGGTGATTTTCAGCATGACCAAAGTTGCTTGATAATCGAGGATTTAGTTACTAGTGGCACATCTGTTTTGGAAACTGCTGTGCCATTGCGTGACGTAGGGTTGAAGGTCAGTGATGCTGTTGTTTTGATTGATAGAGAACAAGGTGGAAGAGAGAATTTGGAGAGTAATGGAATCAAGTTGCATGCGATTCTTAAATTGACTGAAATGGTGAAAATTTTGAAAGAAAAAGGAAGGCTTGATGAGGATATGGTTAGGGTTGTTATGAGATTCTTAGAGGAAAATCAGAAGGTTGCTGCTTTGGAAAATACAACTAAGTTGAAGAAGGCGTTGTCATATTTGGAGAGGGCTAAGTTGTCCAAGAATCCAATAGGAAAAAGGTTGTTTGAGATAATGGCTGAGAAGGAAAGTAATCTGTGTTTGGCTGCGGATGTTGGAAGTGCTGCTGAATTGCTTGAAATTGCCGACAAGGTGAGAAATTTTTTATTACAGCGATGGCATATTGTTTGATATCTTATTTACAGTGAAAATGTTACATAGTGTTCTTAATTGGAAATATGGGTTGAAATTTGAAAGAGTCATGTTATCTTAAATATCATCAAATGTTGAATTTTCGTCATGATGAATAAATTATTTAAACTAATTTTGTATTTTCTTGTTTGTCAGGTTGGGCGTGAGATATGCTTGCTGAAAACTCATGTGGATATTTTTCCAGATTTTACTCCGGATTTCGGTTCTAAGCTTCGCGCGGTATAGTTCTCAGAGAAGTTATTTTTTCCCTGAGTATTGCATACTGATATTGTTGACATCTTCAAACTTAAGTACATTTGCTAGCATTTATTGAAAGTAGAATGCCCATGTCATGATTTTAACCTACTATAAGAGTGTAATGTGTTTATATAAGCAACATTTTACCACGTTTTGAGGAATTTTATACATTTCTGGAGTACTTTGTTATTAACTTATGATATTTATGTTGAAGATTGCAGAAAAACACAACTTCTTAATATTTGAGGATCGTAAGTTTGCCGACATCGGTAATACCTCAGCCATGCAGTATGAAGGGTAATACATTACTGGAAATTTTTGCATTCTTTATTAGTTTCCTTTCATCTGTTCCTGCATTCAGCATGATATCTTTCTTTTATGTTGTTTGCAGAGGGATCTTTCATATATTGGAGTGGGCTGATATAGTAAATGCTCACATTATCTCTGGTCCTGGAATTGTGGATGGATTGAAATTAAAGGTCCATAGAAGAATTATTATCATAATATTATCTTAACTGTAGTTATACAAAAAATTCTAGTCTAACATGTAAAATGATGAACAATACTTAGGGTTTGCCTCGTGGAAAGGGTTTGTTGCTACTTGCTGAAATGAGTTCAGCCGGTAACCTTGCCAAGGGAGATTACACTGCTGCTGCAGTGAAAATTGCTGAGGATCATTCTGACTTTGTTATTGGCTTCATCTCGGTCAATCCAGCATCGTGGTCTGGGGCACCGATAAACCCTTGTTTCATTCATGCAACTCCTGGAGTTCAAATGGCGATCGGTGGTGATGGTTTGGGGCAGCAATATAATACTCCATATTCTGTAAGTATATGCAACTCTTCTAAGCAGTGCTAATTTCCAACTTTCTCCAAAAGTCTATGCATGCTCTTAGGTGAAGGATCATAAATGACTTTATATGAAGCAGTAGCTTACCTTTTTATTAACCATTCATTTTTCTAAATAAAAATGAACCATCGATAAAAGGGGATCAGTAATGTAGCTTTATCTATTGAGTACACTTTTAGACAGATAACCTGTTCATTACGAGTTCCAAAATCTTATCTCTAACATCTATGAAGCACTTTACTTTTAACTTTTGGGTCCACTCTGAGAGGAACCAAGATTGATTCTAGAGGTGTAAAATTGATTTGACATGTTTGGTTTCCCTCGAGTATAATTAATATCGTCTCAAAATTGATACTAACTTAAAGCTAGAAATTATTGTTTTTGATTCTAGATTTGTTAGTACATTCAAATTTATTATTCAACCTATTTTTACATGAATATATTCAAACATAAAACACTTTACCTTCAACTCACTTTGCCAACGAAGAATCTATCAAAATCAATGTTTGCCACCGCAAACCAAACCCACAGTCTTTCACTGGTTCATTTTGTTTTATGGGATTAAAAACATAAAAGAAAGGGAGAAGGAGGGTAAATAGTTTGTGACTCTTACAATCTTATAACATCGTACCTCCTAACTACATAACGGAGCAGGAAAATGAACAAAAATTCCATCAATTAGATTTTGCATATTCTGGGGCTACTATGGGGGTTGGGTAGTTTAACTGGTCTAAGCTAAGGGATAAGGAGTTGGAGATCCTAGGTTTAAACCCGGACAAATGAGTAAAATATTAATCTAACAACTAACTTCTAACATTTGTCATTAAAATAAAAAATATTATGGGGCTATTACCTAAATATTATCATTTCAGTTGAAAAGAAAAGAAATTATTGAAAATGTATTGCTGCTTTGATTCACTTGGCAAGCCAATTTTTGGGGAAGGAGGAGATTTTTATTAATTAAAGTGGCAACCATGTTACAATCGATGAGATTTGAACTATGTACTTTGAGGTTACATGGCTAAGCTCTTACTACTGAGCTAGCATCTCAGGTGTAAGCTCAAAACAATAATAACCAACCCTTATCCTACTAGGATTTGGATTTTTTTCCCTTCTTTACTTAACTTGCATATTTGCAATTCAAACCATTTCTTTCCGAACTCATTGCATTCTTATTTCTTTGAAGTTGATTTATGTGGCATGCAGTAATTAGGTTGTGGTAGAGATGTAATTCTCCACCCACCCCTTTAATATTCAATATTGAAAATGCCTTTATGCAGTATTTCTTTCCTCTTATTTATGTTCCTTTTTGTTGCTTCACACACTCTTGTGCTACTTCTCTTGACAATTCACCACAACAACAACCAAGTTTATCTCACTAAGTTGGGTCGGCTATCTCTTGACAATTCACCGAATGTGTTTCTTTTTCAGGTTATCCATAATAGGGGTAGTGACATTATCATAGTCGGACGTGGTATCATCAAAGCAGCAAATCCAGCTGCAGCAGCTCGCGAATACCGTCTTCAAGGATGGAGTGCATATTTGGAAAAGTGCAATTAAGGTCTGGATTCCCTAACCAAATGGAAGAGTTTAGGTGTTATGTGTGAAGTTATAGAACACTAAATCCTAGTGACCAAATTGCAATCACAACTCGAAATATTATGGATTGAGATTGACAAACAAACAGGCTAGATTTCATTTCAATTTTGAATTATGACCAATCAGCATTATAATTTTAAACTAAAATATTAAGTTATAGCCAATAATCAATTGAAAATATGACTTTGTGTATGTTTGAAAATTCATAAAGTCAAAATTTACAAATTAGTATTGTGTAGATGTGAAATCTATTGAAGTATTTAAAATTAGAGTGGATGGATGCTCTTATAGTCCTATAACCGCCAAGGACACAACACCTCAAAGTTTGACTCTAACATATTTTGGAAGAAAAAAAATATGGCACGTAAGAAACTCATCAAATAGAAAATGTATAATAGTCTTTATTTTATGTATATTTTTTGAAAATTAAATACCATAAACCACCGTTTACTTAATATTGTCCAAATTCCAAACTACAACCGTTAGTTTAGTGATTGTACAGCTGTCACACTTTATTCACTTGTATATTAAATGGCAAATTCTATGGTACACTTAAAGATTTGAGTGTTTTGGTACATCAAATCATTAAATTAACAGTTAAATGTGTTATTTTTTGAAGAGAAAAATTGTTTTCTATCTCCTATAATTATAATAGTTATATCTTATTTATCAAAAACGTCGACGAAATAAAATTTAATTATCTGAATTTTTAGTACTCATAATAGAGAATTTTGATTAATAAAATGTAAAGTAT
>Ga0315913_1002441_pt1 | contig 21792 bp, 12 predicted proteins | sample MpolsnodulesMG_FD_207736 | JGI IMG/M metagenome (GOLD analysis project Ga0315913, IMG submission 207736) | Medicago polymorpha root nodule microbial communities from Los Angeles, California, United States - small nodules | ecosystem: Host-associated > Plants > Roots > Nodule | place: USA... | reverse complement strand
ACAAGCAGATGATTGCGGACGCCGTTACCGCCTATGTGACGTGCCAGCCAAAACTCTGATTAGGTCCCCTGAGCAACCGTCGCGATCGAAGGAACGATACCTGAGGCGCATGATGTCACTGACGACACACTGTAGGGGACGTTTGCTAGAGGTCACTATGCAATGCGCCGAGCCGGAAGTGCGCGAAAAGTCCTGCTCCGGTGTTCTTTGCCGTTGATTGATAACAAACGGCAGCCAGGCTGCGTCGGGGCTGACTCTTAAGAGGTTAGCCTTGATCGTCTCGAAACGGCTTGTTTCCCGCTTTACTACAATCTTTTAGGACGAAAGAAGCCCGGATCGTGCGACCCGGGCTGAATCAATGTTCAAACTGTATTCTGATTGCAATATCAAGCATCGGCGCCGCAATACTTCTCCCCCTTCACCAATACAGGAAGCTCTAAGGGCGATTCAGGAAAGATCGGTCGTTGCAACAAGTATGTTACCCATAAGCGGTAGGAAAACAACCAAGATTAACGGGCTTCATGATTAATCATACTTATCTGATCTGATCTGATCTGATCTGGGCTGGAGATGGAGCCCTGTCGCAACCTCACGGCTCCAGTGTCGTTTACTGCGTGCCTATTGTCGCTGCCGCTTGACGCGCTTTCTGAAGGCTCCCGGCTTATCTCGGCCCGGAGCTTGAACAGACGATGGAGGGATCGGCTTCGGGGCGCAGTGCGTCTGAAATCATGGCCGCGTCGAGATTATGCGCCCCTTGCGTTGCTATGCGGCGACTAGGCTTGTGAAGTTGCCATCGCCTGAGAAGATCACGAGATGATCGGCGGTTACACCAACTCGAAGGCGTCGAGGCTGGCGGCCTGCTCAAGGTTGGGGAAAATGCCTTCGACAAGTAAGCGGGGCTTGGTCGAGCCAAGCGGCCCGACCAGCCAATTGCTGCGTCTACACCCTTCAAGGTGCAGCCTAGTCGCTCATGATGCCGGCGTGCAGCGACGCGGTTACCGGGTGAAGCGTTATGCAAAGTGTCATAACTTTATCACGCTGCAGGTTTCGCAAACTTCACCTATGTGAGCGCTCAGCGTCGCCTCCGATCCGTACGAATACTGCGGAGATCGTGTTCTCGCTAGAGCGTGAGACGCCTACGCTGAAAGGCCGCATTCAAGCTCATTTGGCTGAGCACAATTTTGAGAGTTCATATCGCTTGGGCGCTTGAGAAAACTCGTCCAAATGCAAACTGAGGTCTTCGGAGACGCGTTTTCGATAGATCCCGAATTTGAAATAGGGGCCGCTGAGTTCCAGTTTGCTTTCTTTCTTTAGCGTCGCACCGATGTTGCCACGCACGGTGACGATTTTCTTGCCATTTGCCCAAATTACAATCTCGCCCTTCCGCCGGGGGCCGATCTCGTTATCAATCCGTCCGGGCTGTACCCGATAAATCATGTCGACCCATTTCCCGGTGGGATCTGGCAACCTGTTTTGAGCTTCGGAAATGATCTCTATGGCGGCAGGACCAATGTACTTCTCCGGCTCAGCGACGAAAGCAAATTCACTGAAACGGGAAAGCAGAGAGCTGTCAGTCAAACCGAGAGTTTCCGCAAGGCGTTTTCTTTCGGGCTCGCCATCCGGGGATTGGAGAGCTTTTTGGAGCGCAGGAGACAGGAACTGCTTTGCGAAGTCCGGCTGCCTCTTCAGCATGGTCTCCAACGACTGCAGCGACTGGACGCCCTGGACCGCCTGTTGATCATCCCGGTTCAGCTGGCCCAGAATTTCCTATGCGGCCAGCGTTTCGCCTGGGTTCTCGGCTGCAGACGCGACTACACGACGGGTATCGTTGTCCTGAACGGTGATGTAGAAGACGCCATCGTCGAAGCGTTGCGCTAGCATTGGACTGTCGTCACCCGGACCTTTCCACTGGCCAATCACCAGCCGATGGCTGCCTGTCGGTGCCACTTGGCCCTCCACTCTGAAGCTAAATGAATACCAGACTTCGTCTCCGAAATTCGGCCATGATGTCTTGATTGTCCGAAACTCGGCCCGCTGGCAGTCTTCGTCGCCGCAAGCGGTACCACTATCGCCCTGTTTTACACTAGCCGCTATCGCGGCTGGCCCGCAGCGGCCCGGTTCAGGAAAGGATACCTGCCCGGTGGATATCTGCTGCGTAGTCCACTTTTCGTTGTCGATCGCCTTTTCATCAAACGTATCGCCGAGAGTTTGCCCCATTGCAGTTCCGGCAAGCACAGTGAGCGATACCGCCACTATTGAAATCTTGATCATGTGTCCCTCCGAAACAAAGATCATCAGTACGGAACATTTGCTTGCTAATTCCGGGTCTCTCTCGAGAGCTAGGGATCGCGCTCCTGTTCTAAAGTTACGCTGCCCGCCAGCCTCCATCGGTCGTATTCGTGTATGGTTATCAGCCTTTACTTACCACGATCTCCTGAAGTTAGCACGGTTGCAGAACGTGTTGGTTACAGTTTGTGATCCGCAAACAAGTAGGCGTTCAATTTTCTCGTAGGTATTAGTTGGGATCACCTCCCGCATGAGCGTCAAGCGTCCCGCCGCCTCCGCGTGTGAGGATGCAGGCAATCCGAGGCGCCCTCATCCGTTCTGCCGGCCACCTTTCCCCGCCTGTGGAGCTGCTCAGCTTATAGCCACGGAACTCTTTCGAGCGGAACAAAGGTGGAGATGTGAACGCCGAAAGCAATGCACTTTGCGACGACGTCACGATTTTTCCCGACGAGAAAAGACCTGCTCCTCCTCATCTCCGGCGAGCAATTCCAGAGCAGTAAGGTCGCACAGCAGGAGCCTGCGTCCGCATCTCTCTATGAGGCCCCCCTTAGCGAGGACGCTCATCTCCCGAGAGACCGCCTCCCGGTGTGTGCTAATTGATGCCGCCAACTCGAAATGGGTGGGTGCCGGGTCAATGAATACTCGGCTGGTGGATTCATCCCGATCGTCCGCACGGCGGAGCAATTCGAGAATGAGACGCCTGCGCACCACTAAGGTGCTGAACTCGTAAACCCGGTCGGTCATATGCCTTATGCCCGACGAGAGGTGTTCGAGCAGGGCCCAGGAAAAATCCGGGTGGTCGGTGACCAGCCTTCGGAAGGCCGGCGCCGGCAATCTTGCTGCACGGGTTGCCTCAAGAGCCACGACACTGGCCGATCGCGCCTTCCCATCGATTGCAGACACTTCCCCGATGATGTCGCCGGGGCCGCGGTCGCCATAGAAGATCTCGCGGCCGTTTTCGGAAAAAAGGGTTACGCGGGCGCGCCCCTCCAGTATGAAGAAGACGTCACGCCCGCTTTCGCCATGCGCGACGATCAGTTCGCCAGGAGTATACAAGCGAACAATCCAATGCTTGAACAAGGCAGCGACGGCTGCTTCACCCAGCCTCGAAAGAAAATTAGGCGAACGCGTCATGGCCGTCGCTTCCGTTCGGACAAATCTACTCCCTTGACGGCAAAAGAAAATACGGACGACCCATCACGACCAGTGGCGCACCGCCTCGTTTAGCGAATTGCGTTACTGAACCTGTGCGAATTCTCACAGACGGCACCCGCCCCCGCCTCCTATTATTGGGGCATGGTCTTATTGGGACCTTTTGGCTGGGGAGAAAAACCATGTACAGATACAAAGTCCTCGCGGCGCTATGCGTAATGGCAGGCAACGCCTCCGCTGATGAACTCAAGGCCTTGCAAGGGGAAAGCATCGATCTCGGCGCTTATCACGGCGTCGTCTACTACACCGAAGGCGATAGGGGTTATCAAGTGGTCACCACGATCGCCGAGAATGCGTCGGGCTCGCCCGTGCGGTGCGAGGCAACGCTCGATGAGGGCCAAAGCCTCACGATTTCGACTCCGGGCGGTTTGAACGAGCCCAGCGAGGCTCTCGAAATCTCGCGTGCCGGCGGCAGGCTCCTCGTGACCAGGATCGATACCGCCCCGAAACTTGTTCGTGCCGGCCAGTGATTTTACGGCCCAAGAGATTGACAACTCGACTCCGGCAATGGTTGGGCGTAGGCAATTCCAGGCCCGGGGGAGTATGCGCGGGATCCTTGATGCCGTTGTGATACCGGCGCCGTACGCGAGAACTACAGGATCCTTTTGGCCGGTCTGGTAGCCTCATGCGGCCCGAGCAGCGACTCCGGCCGTGCCCATCTGGAGATGCCGGGCGAGCAGCCGGCATACGCCTATCTACGATGACAAAGCAAGCATCTATCTGCCGAAGGCTGTTCGCCGTGGTCGCCTGTGGCTTCGCGGTCGGTTCCTGGGAAACTTTGCAGGAGACTTCAGCCGCCGACAAGTTCTACAGGGTCATCGACCGCAAGGCCGATGGACCGACCTACAACGGGTACCGGCGTTATCATGCCAGCTGCAGCCATTGCCACGGCCCCGATGGGCTCGGTTCGACCGTCGCGTCCTCTCTCATCGACCGGCCCCGCGATATCGAGGAGTTCAGGCGCGTCGTCCGGAACGGCCAGAGCAGTAGCGGCACCTCGGTCATGAAGGGGTTCGCTGACGATCCCAATTTCGCTCTTTATATCGATGACATCTACGCCTATCTGCAGGCCCGCGCCGAAGGCGCTCTCGGCCGCGGGCGGCCAAAGAGATTGGAGCCGTAGAACCCGCGACGCCATGGTAGCTTGATGAGCCCAACGAGTAAAAGGCGCATCCGCGCTTCCATCTATCGTCCAGATGCACGATCTACGGATGCTGGCGTAGAAGAGGTATTCGCTCAAAGCCTACCGGCAGGCCGGTTATACCAGGAAGATGGGGGCAGGCGATTCAGCCTTCCGGGCGCGGTTTGTCAGGTCTAGTATGTAGGCGCAGCAGGATTGGCATAACCCGCCAAACAGGCGAGAAACGGATCGTCCGCTGGCAAGCTGCTCCGCTTAGGGGGGCGAAGCCGCTTCCCCGTCGCCTGCCCGGTACGCGCCAGCGAGCGGGCAATGTCGATGATGTGGTCACGGCCGGCGGTCGGGCCGTCCCGATCCGGGAGTCGACGTCACTCGCCCGGACAGTGGGACCGTCATCGTCCAGAATAGCGATTGGAAGGCATGGAGCAATGGATTAACGAGGGAAGTGCCTGACCTCCATGCCCACGCGTTGGTACCCGCCGTGAACGCGTCGCCGGGAGGCGCTCATACCGAACCTTCTGCGCCGAATAGTTATGATTCAGATCAAATGCGACATTTGGAAAGGGCATCCGCATGACTGAAACGCCCGCGAAATCCAAAAGAGCTCTGACGAAGCGGGCGACCGCTACCGCGAAGACCAAGACCCGAAAGAAGAATGTGCCTTCCCCCCCTGCGGCGGTGGGCTCATGGGAGGACGATCCCGCAACGGCCGTGGGTCTGACGGTGCCGACACCAGATCTATCCAAGCTTCCCCTCGCGTTCTCGTTTCCAGCAGGAGGGCCGCCGCCAGCCATCTACGCACAAGGGACGTCTCAGTTCCGCTACTGGGCCACGGCAGCCGCGTTGAGGCGAGGCGCCGACTATTGGGCGAACCGGGTACCGTTGACGCAATGGTACGGGGGCCCGAATCTCAACGTCGTGCTCGACATGGGATTCGGTCTCGACGCCAACTACGACCGGACTGCGTTGAATTTCTTCCACGGTCCGGGTGTGACAGGAACGGTATTCACCTGCGAAAGTCCCGACGTAAGCTGTCACGAGGTGGGACACGCCGTGCTTGACGCGTTCAAGCCCGGGCTGTGGGGCGCCGCCAGCCAGGAGGTCTCGGCCTTTCATGAGTCCTTCGGCGACATCAGCGCCTTGATGTCGGCCATCCAGATTCCGTCACTGCGCACTGCGATCCTTTCGGACAGTGGCGGAAACCTTTACACGACGTCGCGTCTCTCAAGGCTCGCGGAGCAGTTTGGGAGCGCTCTCCGCGCGCAGGATCCCGGCCTGGCCGAGGCGGACTGTCTTCGCAATGCGGTCAACTCCTTCAATTATCAGGACCCGACGACGCTCCCGAGTGCAGCCCCCATGTCGCAGCTCTCTTCGGAGCCGCACTCCTTCTCGCGTATTTTCACGGGCGCCTTCTTCGAGATCCTCGGGGTTTCGCTCGCCGCCAAGGCGGCCATTCCAGGGGGACCAACAGAGGCGGAACTGCTCGCCGTCGCCGACGACCTTGCCGGATTTCTCGTTCAAGGTGTCAAGTGTTCTCCAATCGCCTCCAATTGGTACGCTCAGGTCGCAGCAAACATGGTGATCGCTACCCAGACTGACCCGACCTACGCGTCGATCGCCAAGGGCGTGTTCGTAGGGAGGAGCATCCTTTCCCTGCACTCCGTGTCGTCGCTCCCAATGATGTCGAATGTCAAGTCGCTCGCCGCGGCGGCGAAATCGGCGACCGCCGCGCTAGAGCCCCTCCCGTTGGTCGCGCTGCCGGCGTCCCATCATGGCATCGATGGCGTCCTCTTCGTGGAGGCCGCTGCCGAGCCGCTCAATAGTATTGTGAGCGCCGCCGACTTCAAAGCTGAGCCGATCGACCCCCCAAGCGCAATTGCGGCGGCCAAGGCCTTTGTCGACGATCTCTTCATGCGTGGCCAGATCGACTACGGCGCGGTCGTAGACCCGGAACGCCGGCTAGTGCGCAACCACAAAACTAAGACCCACGCGCTCGTCAAGGTCGACGGGGGCGCGCGTCTTGAGCGCCGACTTTTCAGCTGCGGCCTCTGTGCGCGCGGCGTCATTCACTAGAAGGGATAGGCTGGATAAAGCAGAACGAAAAACCCGCCAGACAAAACCGTCGTTGTGGCCAATGACGCGTCCAAGGTGTTCAAAAGGAATCGTCGAGGGGCAAGCAGTGGCGCCCACGCCCCGACGGAAAGCTTCCGCCGCGCGCCGCATCCTCCTCGGCAGCACCCCGAAGGCCTGCCGTTCCTCAAGCGGATGCGCTTCAGCCCCTTCTAGTCACTACAACTCAGACATCGCACTTGCGACCCGATGGGCGGGAGAGCCATCCGTGGAGCAAAGCGAATTGTCGTCTGAACAGGTCGTGGGCCGCTCTCCCCTCGACCCGATCCTCATCGTTTGGCCGGCACGAGATCGATCAATTTCTCAGCGAGCCGGTCGGGTTGACCGTTTGGTAGTCGCCAGCCTGGAAATTGCTTCTGGCGCCGGGGCAGACCGTAGCCCGATGTTACATCCTTTAACCACGCGGCAGCTCCGACGAAAGCAAATCAAGCGACTGCTTGGCCCTCGCCTCCCATGCCTTGGCCCCTTGCTCGCGCGCAAAAGAGATGGCCTCCTGAAACGATTCTTTCGCATCAGAGAGCCGCTGCGTCTGCCTTAGAAGTTCTCCCCGCAGACGAAGCAACTCGGACGTGTAGTAGTGCTCACCAGTACGCGCCGCGAGCTTGAGTGCCTGATCGAGGACCGCCGTTGCCTCGTCAGCCCGTCCCATTCGAAGGTAGCTATCGGCGAGCACGCCTAGATAGCATGTCTTATCGACCTCCTGCTGTCCCATGTTGTCGCATATGTGCTTCATCTGCGCGAGGCCGGAGGCGTCTTGGCGACTTGCCACCTTGGCCCACCCGGAAAAGAACGAAGCAAAGTTCAGCCAAAGCTGGAATCCGTTGCGCTTCGCGAGCGGCACGAGGTCGTCCACCAGCCTCTGGAGCGTTGCTACATCCTGACGAAGAGACATCAGTATGCAGCCGTTACCCAGACAGGCAGCGAGGCGGTAGTCCGTTTGTCGGCGGGTCTCCGTTTCGGCCGCGTGAAACAACTCCATGGCCGCGTCGGCATCCCCCAAGATTTGCAGCGTCCACGAGAGATAAAGCATCGACATACTTGGAAAGTCGCTTCCGACCTCGTCGGCATGCTCGCGGTTTTCGAGAGCCTCCAGGAACACCTCTCGCGCCTGCGAAAATCTGCCGCGCGCGAAGGCGCACATGCCTCCGAACTGCAGTCCGAGCACGAGGGCCTTGATGTTGCCATCCCTGCGGCCAATCTCCTTAAGCCGGTTGCTCGCCCATTCCGCGTCCGAGAACCGGGCTGAGTTGAACGAAGTTCCGAACAAGCCGTCCAGGGCCCGAATCGCCGCCTCTGAGTCTCCGGTCGCCTCGCTGAGCCGCATGACATTCCGGTATGCGTCGCTGCCGTCCTCGGTGATATATCCATATGCCGCGTAGAGAACGTCGCCCCTTTCGAGTTCGAGGGTCAGCTCTCTGCTGTCGCGCATCTTCGAGGGCGGCATCCTGCGGACACATTCGATACCTTTCGCGAACATGTTCGCAGCCTCGACCTTTGCCCACGTCGCCCCAAGCTTCCGGCCCGCCCTGAGCCAGTAGTCGGCGGCGAGTTCGAACTGCGTCGCCTCGTCATAATGCTGCGCGAGGATCTCGGGATGCTCCACTACCATTGTCGGCTGGACGACCTCGATTGCCTTGGCGACGAGGGCATGAAGCTCTCGCCGCCTGTCCCGAAGCAGTGCCCCGCGGGCGGCCTCCTGCAGCAGACTGTGAGAGAAGGAGTACCGGGGCCAGTTGCTGAAGGGCTGCGGCGCGACGAGGCCGACGGCGACAAGTCGTTCGATCTGCGGCCGCAGCATCTCGCTCGAGAGACCGACAACATGGGCGAGCGTCTTCAGGTCGAATTCTCGGCCGATTACAGCGGCAGTCTGCGCGACCGTCTTCACGGCGCCGAGCTTGTCGAGACGGGACATGAGCGCGGACTGGAGGGAGACGGGGACGTCGACGTCGCACTCGGCCTTCGCCCCTGACCGTCCCGACGTATAGGGAGCAAGCATGAGGGCGGATCGGGCGAGTTCCTCAAGATAGAGGGGAACACCTTCGGCCTTGCTGAGAAGCGTCGCGACGACGCTGGAAGACAGATGGCCCCCTTCGACGACGTTCTGGACGAACTCGCCAGCCTCCTCGCGGGAGAACCGCTCGAGTGCAAGATGCGCCGCGACGGCGTTGTCGAAGCCAGCCTTCGTCTGCTTCTCGCGCGAGGTCACCAGGAGGAGCACTGAAAATTGCGCGACGTCGTGCGCAAGCGTCTGGAGGAGCTTGCCGGAGGACGGGTCGATCCACTGCTCGTCCTCCACGAAGAGCATCAGGGGTCCGGCGCTCGACAATTGCCGGAGCCAGCCCGAAAACACTTGGCTAATCACGGCTTCCTGCTGAGAGGAGGCAAGCCTGGACGGTTCATAGTCCGGTTCGACTGTCAGAAGGCGTGTGAAGATCGGATACGAGACCGACAAAGGGATGGTGCTCGACGACAGAGCGGCCCGAAGCCTATCAGACGACAGCAGCGCGTCCTCGGTAATTCCAACCTCCTGCTTGAACAGCCTTAGAAACGGATAGAGTGCGCTGTTGGCGAAGGCGGGGGCGCACTGCGCAACAAGCGCCTTCACTCCGGGAAAACTCCTCCCAACCTCGAAGAGCAGCCGCGACTTCCCTATCCCCGGCTCGCCGCTTATCAACGCGACGCGACCATGGCGGTCGGCTCGCACCGCGTCCCAGAGGGCCTCGACTGCCTGCAGTTCGCTCCTCCTTCCCACCAGCGGCGTCGATCGGAGTTCGCCCGCGAAGCGGTATTCTCTTGCGATTGGCTTGAGGGCGCGCCGGACGTGGACGGGATCGCTGAAGCCCTTCAGCGTCTTTTCGCCAATGTCGGCGTAAGCGAAGGCGCTTGCCGTCGCCCGGAACGTGTTCTCATCGACGAAGATTCCGTTTGGCTCGGCGATGGCCTGAAGTCGTTGGGCGAGATTCGGGACATGGCCGAATGCCACCGTCGAAATTCCGGCAGGCGCACCCTCGATGTCGCCCACGACTACTAGGCCGCTGGCAACCCCAATCCTCACCCCCAAGCGCGAACTGTCCGGCGTCTCTATCTGTGGCACCGCTGCCACGATGTCGAACGCCAAATGTACCGCGCGCTCCGCGTCGTTCTCCTCCGCTGCCGGAAAACCGAACAGGACCTGGAGCGCGTCGCCGACATAGTTCGCGACGAAGCCCCCATGGGTCTTTGCAAGCGCGCTGCATCGCGAGAGGAATGTCTGCGTGAGCTGGCTGACGTCTTCGGGGTCGAGCCTGGAGGCATACTCGGTCGAACCAACCATGTCGCCAATAAGGATCGTGAGCTGGCGGCGTTCGACTGGAGTCGGATCACTCCCTTGGGGCCGCACCGACCGGCCGAGCGCAGCGATGGCGGCGAGCAGCTTGCGGCGTGGGCCCAACGGGATGCCCAGCTCGCGCAGATCCTGCTCTGATAGCAGCGCAAGCGTGTCGAAATCGATCTGCGCGTCTGCGAATTTGCCCGCCAAGTGCTGCAATCCGATCTCGGCCAGCCATGTCGTGACGTCACTCATCGCCGGACCCGTCCAGTTAAAATCGAGCCGCACCTCAACTTGCGCATTTCTTCGGTTCAAGCTACTCTACTAGCCGACGTCATTCAACAACTTGAGTTTAGTCTGAGCGCGGTCCACATGGCGTGGCCGCGTATACTTGCAATGCTGCGAGAACGTCTGGTGCGGTCCGTTGGTAGTGCATTGAATGGCGTAAGGGGTCGGACCGGGCCCCCGGTGGGCAGCACGGAGGGGGTCAACATGAAAACATCCGGGATTTTCGGGGCTGCGGCCGTTTTCTTATTGCTTGCGGCATCGCCCGCATTCGCGGCCAATGAGTGCCCCGGGGCTAGCCAGATGCCCTGGAGGGACTACCGCGGCGGGTCATTAGTCGCGCCCACGCCGGAGGAACGGCACGACGTGATAGACCTGCTCTCCCAATATGCATGGACGATGGACAACCGCGATTTCAACGGACTGGCCGCTTTGTTCGTAGACACGGGGCAATACTTTCACTGCGATCCGGGCGATGTGAATGCCGTGCTCGCTATCTCGGCAGGATCGCTGGCCAAGCAATTCCAGACGATGTTCGCCAATCTCGCCGCTACGAACTCCATCGCCACCCGCCTGCTTAGCAACATCCTGATTGGGAAGAGGGAAGACGGCACCTTCGAGGTTGCTTTGACGGTCCAAGTGACAATTCAGACGATCGGGGTCAGCGCGGCACAACTCGACTACATGGCCAAGATATACGCGACTATAAAAAAAGACGGAGAGCTGATGAAGTTCCTCACCCTCAAGGTCGCTCCGTTCCAGTCCGGCATACAGGCCAGCGCGCGTTGACCATCTGCGCGGCGGCAAACGAGGGAAGGCAACGTGGGGCGTCTCGTCCATCTCGCCGTAGCGATTGTGGTTGCTCTTTCTCTGCCGGATGGCTGGGAGGTCCCCACTCTGCGGGAGCTGCACGCCGGTCACATCGAGGAAGCCGCCCCCTACTTAATCCCCGACCCAAAAGCCGCAACGGCCGGTAACCGAACCGTGTCACCATACGACCTTCTTCTTCGGTGGAACGGCGACGTCTTGTGGGCTCCGGCGACGGCGAGCACCAATCCGGTGACGAAATTCGGCGACGAAACCAGATCGGTGTTCGGCCCCATGCCGGACGGGGTCTGCACGGGGCCGAACTCGAGGCCGATCGGTCTCGAGGTTGACGGAAACACCATAGGGCTTGAACCAAATGCCTCCAAGGCAGGTGCTCCGCTTGAATTTTCTCACCGTGACGTCGAAGGTCGCCTGGTGAACTGGACGACTACCATCGAGCGGTGCGACAAGCCTTCGCTCGCAGGGGACGTGACTTTCTGCGCCATGAACTCGCGGGTCGGCCGGGTCGCGCGTGGCCATGTACAATGGCTGTTCCTGTGTCGGAAGTCATCCGAGAGCCTGGAAATCGAGGCGGATTCCTACTGGACAAAAACGGATCCACGGTTCTCCCGGTACAGCGCGATCGGATTCAACGACGTCACGGGTGAAATCGCATTTCTTGACGGCCGGAAGGACCGTTCCGTTTTCGACTGGAGAGGGCGCTTCCCCCCACCCGGCGGAGCGTCCTACGGCGACTTCGTCGGGCGGCGCGCTGCTGAGGACCTGTACGACGGAGGCGCCAAGGTCGATTGCGTACTCTGTCATGACAACAAGAAGCCCACCATTATCGATCCGCACATGCAACAGGCGAGGGTCGGCTTTTTCGAGGGCAGACACGATCCGCGCGCCGTGTTCAGTATGAGCAACTTCCTTCCGGGGCGCATCGCGAGGCAGGACCTGCCATTTCGCGTAATCGGTTCGGGCTATGCGGCCGTTCATGCCGGCACGCTACTTGACGCCAGGTCCATCTTGATCGACGGCCATCCGTGCTCGGGCTGCCACAGCCTCACCTCCCTGGAATCGGGGCGCCGCTTCGCCGCCGACGCAACTGGAAAGACGCCTGTCATTCCGAACGCGACGGCGATGCAGAGCGCGGCGCTCTTCGCGCAAAAGGTAGCGCTTGGGCTCGTACAGAACCATAGGACCGAATGGGCCTCCGCGTCTGGAGCGGGCAGGATCAGTCCGTGGATGACACCCGAGCATGGTGGCAACCTATGGAAAGGCGTGCGAGCGCTAAATGACGAAGAATGGTTGCGTCTCAGCCTGTGCGCATGGGGCCTCGGGGGAAGCGAATGTAGATACAGGCCGCTGTTCACGCAGTGCCCGCCCCCGGGCGGTGGCGGTGACACCTTCGTGCCAACAGACCTTTCGGCCGACGTACTTTCCCACCTCGCCACTAAGAGCGGGGCCCAAAAGGTCTTGCGCCTTTCCTGGAAATACCTGAACGGTTACGGTTACGTGCCGGCCCGCGATGACGTACGCTTCAACGTGGCATTCGCAACGACGGACATCCCGCTGGACCGCGGCCCACCGGCCCAGCAGGAATATCCTATGATCGACGAGGCAAAGGAAATGGGCTTCGTCGCAGCGGCAGGAGGCGTCGGCCGCTCAGGATTGGCGACGCTCCTGAAAGACGTTTCGTTCGCCGGACATAAAAAATGGACAGATCCCGTGCCGTCCAACAAGGCGCGATTGTATTGGGTGGATATCCCGGCGGCATGCGGGAAACGATATCTTTTCAGAATTTTGCCCAAGCGGTTCTGCTTCGACAATTCGGGTGTCCGGTTCAGTGAGGCAGAATACCTCCTTCACAAGGACATTGATTGCAGCAGATAGTCCAGACGAGCTTGCTATCACGTCACAGCCTCTTGCCAGGCTTGGATCTCGGTCTTGCGGAGCGCATCAATGCGCGGCTGGCGGTGCCTCCGAAGGACCCTACGCCCGATCCCAAGACTGGCACCGTGAATCACCCGGAAATTGCGGCGTGCTCGCCGACGCGGTGGAAGTGGTGCTTGCCGTGAGCGAATTGGGGCGCGGAATGATCTCGAAACAAGGGGCAGCTTGCCTCGGAATCTGCAGCTTAGAACTTCGGCGTGGATTGTCGCGGATTGTTTTTAACGCCCGGGACAAGTTCAAGTCTGCGCTGAATCTCTCGCAAAGCACGAGCAAGAGGTGCATATTCTGCACGTCCATCACCCGAAGTCTGCGCCGCAAGCAGACCGTTTTCACAAGGCCGCTCGTCATCCCAGCCGAGATGAGAGATAATTGGATAAAGGCATATGCCCTCTACGGGTACTCCGGCGTCCATAGCGGCTCTGACTTCGGCGTAAACATAGGTTATCCAATCGGCGCGTCGTTCCGCCTCTATCCCCGTTTCCGCGAGAAAGAGCGGTTTACCATATCGCGCATATGTTTCGATCAGAATTGTCCTGAGCGGCTTGTAGAGCGGATGATCAATGTCGATCGGCGGCCCGCCGTGGATCCATTGATTGTTATGGTAGTAGTTCACGCCAATGATATCGAGGAACTTATCAGCACCGCCAATCTGCGGCCAGAGCCGTCCAGCAAGTAGATCCCAGCCCTGAAACTGGGATTGACGGTGGCCCTCAGCAGCGCGCCGCTCCCAAGGGCGCGACGGATCGGCGATAACATTGATCACCGGATCGCAGTGGACAAAGCGCGCTCTCGGATCCACTGCAAGAATGGCTTCCATTGCCTCGATAGAAGCACGCGCCAGCTGAACCTTTAATTCGAAGCCACGCCCATTGGCAAAAGGATTGAGGTAGCCGGCGTCGCCGCCGCCCCACGAGAAGAACGAGATTTCGTTGACGGGCGAGTAAAATGGCACGGCGTCGCTTTCCTGCCGTACGACACTTGCCGCAGCACCCGCAAAGCGCGCGAAACGTGTCACAAAATCCGGAGACCAGATGTCAATGTCGTCGGGCCAGCCATAATGCAACAGATCCCAGACCACCTGCGTCCTGGTCTCCTTCGCTGCCCTGAGCATCCACAGGAAACTTGACCAGTCGTACTTCCGGGGGAGCGTCTCGATCCGATGCCAGCGCAATCCGTCGCGCACGGTGCGGATCGCATGGCGAGCTAGCTGCGCATAGTCTTCCGCGGCATAGACATCATGCCCAGTCGCGGCGAGCACATCCAGGCGTTTTCCGGTAATTTCGCCCTCGCGTGGACGCAAGCGATGCGTGGAACACTCGAAACCGCCCTGAAGAAAGGACTGGAATATGCCCGCGGGTCCCGACTTCCGCCTCTCGTCAACAACCTCCTGGATGACGCTTTCCCACTGGGGTACTACGGCCGCCACACTGTAGTGAGTTTCCACCTTTGAACGCAGAGCCTGTCCGAGCTTTCTGCGCAAATCGGCTGACACGATCAGCTTCTTCATCGCCGCCGCGACCGCGACCGGGTCGCTATAGGGCACGAATATGCCAGAAACCCCATCATCGATCTGCTGCAAGGCGCCGTTGTCAGGCGTCGCGATAACAGGCAGGCAGGCCGCGCCCGCCTCCGCTATCACATGCGGCATACCTTCGCCCTTCGACAGCCAGATGAAAATGTCGAAAGCCGACAGAAGCGCGTGAATATCCTTCCGGTCCCCAAGAAAAGTCAGCACATCGCCCAGCCCGCACGAAGCGACTAGCGACTGCAGCTGCACGGCATAGTCCGGCATAAACGCGTCTGGACCACCGACGATCACGAACCGCGCAGACTCATTTTCCGCATGCACGATTGCCGCTGCTTCGATGAAATCCTCAACTTTTTTCTTTGGATCGAGCCGCCCCACCCAGCCGATAAGAACTGTATTTTCTGCCACACCAAGCGACGCACGCGTTGCGGCGCGCTGGGTATCGTCGAACTCCGTCAGATCGACCATCGAGGGGATTTCGATCGCATCTTCTCCGCGCCCCGGCATGACCGAGGCAGCGGCGTCGCGTATAGATCGGCATACGCCGACATAGCGGCTAGTGAAATGCTTCGGCCCTGCCAGCGCTTCGGACACAAGTCCGCCATGCTCGATCAGCGGCGGTCGCAGATGGACACGCTCCAACGCCGGGTAAATATCTGCAACATTCTGACACGCGACCACGACGTCATATCCCGGTATCTTATTTGCAAGATAGGAAACCGTGTCGTCGAAGGAGAGATCGTACGGCGTCGTATCCACGTCGACGCCCAGGGCCGTCAATTGTTCATGCGTCTGGCTAGGCATGTTGGGCTTGTGGAAACAGGCGACAACATCTATCCGGTAGCGAACTCGATTGAGACTGCGAGCCAGAAGGCGGACCTCCGTCTCCTCGCCCCCGACCACCAGCCATGCGAAGACGAACAGAATACGGAGTGGTGGCTCAAGCGGCCTCATCCGCTGACCTTGAAGACGATCTGCAGGAATTCCGGCCGGTTCTCCACCAGATCAGCGAGGAATTTTGGCCCATCGTCGAATGGAACGACATGCGTGATCATATGCTCGCGAATGAGAGCTCCGTAGATTTTTAAGAGCTGGACCGTTTCCTCGGCAAGCCGGCGCCTGTTCCACAGCGGCGCCAGTCCTCTGGGTACGCGGTTAATCTGTGCGCAGCGGATGTTGAGGCCATTGTGATGAAACTCTTCGCCTAGCCGCAGCCGCTCGGCGCCGCCCTGATAGAATGCGAGATCAATGACCGTGCCCTGCGGGCGCAGTGCCTTCAGCGCGACGTGGAGGCTCCACGGATGCGCCCGTGTCTGAAACACGACATCGGCGCCGCGATCACTTCCGCCGTTATGCCATCGCGTTTTCGCGTGCTGCCAGACCTCATCCTCGGTCATCGCAATCAAACCCATGCCCCGCGCCTTGTTCCGCCGAAACGCCGAAGGATCGGCAACGACGATTTCCAAGGCCCCCGCCTTCTGCGCAAAAAGCGCCGTCATCAATCCAACCGTGCCTCCTCCGAGCACGACCACGTGACGCCCCGCAACGCCCACTCCGAGACAGGATACATTGCTCCCCAGAGCGTCCGCATCCGCATGTAGAATGCCGTTGGCCGCGATAGGGCCCATTTGCGCTACGAAGACGCCAAGAACGGGATCGATTTCGGCTGGCAAGGGCACCAGCAAGTCGAGGAATGGATCGGCAGTATGGCCGCTTTTGTGCGCGTAGGTCGCGGCAACGACATCCCCTTCCTTGAAGCCTGCAGCCTTCGACTCCGAGACGCGCGCCACTTCCATGTATCCCAGAAAAGGCACCGGGTAGTGAAGATCCGGCTCGTTCTCGAAGAACACGCCACGCTCGCTATCGAAACGGGAGTGGAAGTAAGGATTAGTGTTCTTCATGAAGGTAAGTTCGGTGCCGGCGGAAAAGCCGGTAAAGAGCGTTTCCAACCGGACATGGCCGTCAGCGGGCGGACCCTCTTGATAGTCGAAGAAGAATGCTTTTCCGGGCCCTTCAATGCCAAGAGAGCGAATGGCACGGTGGCCTGGGGATAATCCCTGAGAGGCTTCGGACGACGGTGGATACTGCAGCGTCGTCACAGCGTTGCGGACTATGGCAGGCGGATCGAGCTTTATCGGCTCGCCGCTGCGCGCCGAGGAAGCGACCGCCAGCGCGAGCCGGTGCGTCGCCAGCGCATCCGCGTAGGCACAGCGAATGTTATTATTTCCCCCGCGCACGGCGTCGACAAAATCGCGATCTTCTCGCCAGACGGGATCGCCCTGGGCATGCCGCACTGGTCGACCAGCACCCACATCGATCATGATGTCATGGTCGGTCAGCTCGATCGCAAGTCGGTCGGCGAAGATGTTCAGTCCGACCCTGTGGCTCCAGCCGAGAAGACATGTCGAGGAGATGTTGCCGATAACGCCCGATTGGAAGGTGAGGCTCGCAGTGGTCACCGCCGGCACATCGAGGCCTGGAAATTCGGGGCGGTCTTTGAAGCCGACGCGGCCATAAACGTCGGTGACTTCACCAATGAGGTATCGCGCCAGATCAATGATGTGGGTCGCCTGCTCAACCATCTGGCCGCCTGAGCGGTCGTTCTTCCACCACCATTGCGGCGGTGGCGTCTGGTCCAGCCAATAGCCCGAAAGAAGTTGAGCTGGATTTTCGGCCAGAAGCCGGCGCGCCTCCTCTACTGTATCGAGATTGCGCCAATGATAACCGACAGCCGTGATCAGCTTTGCGGCTTCAATCGCGGCACAGAGTTCCTCCGCCAGCTCGATATCGAGCGTAATGGGCTTCTCGACAAAGAACGGGATGCCACGCGCGATCAGATCCCGTTCGGCGTCGCCATGGGCAAAGGGGGGAATGCAGATATAGACCGCATCCAGCGCCTCTTTCTCCAGCATCGCACTGTGGCTCTCGAACGCCTTCGCACCGAACCGCGACGCGGCATGCTCGGCGCGTGCGAAGTCCGGGTCTGCAAAAGCAACGAGCGCCACGTCCTCGAAACCGGCGAAAATATCAAGATGCCGGTGGGCGATGCCCCCGACGCCAATGAAGCCGACACGTGTCTTGTCCATAAAATGGTGTCCTTGTTTATTCTCCGTCCGCTCGGAAAGAAATCGCCGATAGACAGCCGCGGTTTCGTCCGCCATTCGCCGCGCTGAAAATTCAGTGTCGAACCTGGCCCGGCCGGCCCGGCCGATCGTTTTCGCCCGTTCCGGGTCGCTCAAAGCTTCGATCAGCACGCGAGCCAATGAGGACGGATCTTCGCACTCAGCCAGGAACGGATGTTCCGATCCAAGCGCCTCGACGGTGCCGCCGATCCGGGTTGCGACGACCGGTAGTCCGATCGACATTGCTTCGAGCACTGCTAAGGGAAGCCCTTCGAATCGCGACGGCAGGACGAAAAGGTCGGCGTTGCCCATCAACTGGTCGACCTCGATGCGATGCCCCAGAAATTGGACATGCGGGCCAAGCGACAGGTCTTCGACCAGGGCCCGAACGGCCTCCAATTCCTCGCCTTTGCCTACCAGAAGCAAAACGACCGACGGGTCCGCGGCTAATACTGCCGGCATTGCCTTAATCAGGGTGGCGTGGTCCTTCTGCTTAGAAAAGCGCGCCACCGTAATGAGGACGCTTTTCCCGTCGAGCCCAAGTGCGACTTTGCTGCGACCGGCAATGTCCCGTGCGCCTAGCGGAAAGATTCCATTGCGGACGACCGTCATTCGGTTGCCCTTGACCCCCTTGCTCTCGAAGCTGAACTTCGATGCTTCCGAAACGACAATATGATGCGTAAGAGCATCACTTTCTCTGGCATAGCGCTCCTTCTGCTCGGCATCGGTGAGCAGATAGGGGAGATGCTCCGTACGGATAACCGGGATGCCGCAGGCGACCCCGGCGCGCGCTATCTCATGCCCCTCCCAACCGATGCCAGCGTGAACGTGGAGCAAAGAAACGCCCGAAAACTCCAGCCAATGTTCGAACGATGCATTGTCATCAATGCCTTTGACCGCGACGCCGCAACGCGCAGCCCTTGTCAGCAGAGCGGCTTCGATCCCATCGATGGCGGCAAGCGTCACATCGAACTGGCCCTGGAGCGCCCGACCGAGCGTCAGCATGTGCTCACCCATTCCGGATGGATCCACGCTGTCGGTCGCAAGCACTATGCGCAAACGTTTGTTCATTGAGCGCTTGCAGCCATGGCGTCGCTCAGGACTGTCTTCACCATCCGCCGATAGGTTGCTAACGCCTGACCAACAACCTGGTCCATATTGAAGTATTTGTAGGTTCCCAGTCGTCCGACGAACGTTACGTCCGCGCGCACCCGTGCCAAGGCCTCATACTGCTTGTAGAGTGCCTGGTTTTCAGGCCGCGGAATCGGATAGTAGGGGTCCCCGTCGGCACAGGCGAACTCATAGGAAATGCTTGTTTTCGGGTGGATCTGCCCGGTCAGATGCTTGTACTCGGTAACGCGGGTGTAAGGCACGGCCTCAGACGGATAGTTTACGACGGCTACGGGTTGCATGCGACTGATATCATGCGTTTCGTGCTGGAACTTCAGGCTGCGATACGGCAGCCGGCCAAAGCGGTAACCGAAATATTCGTCGATTGGCCCTGTAAAGATTGTATGCGCTGCCAGGTTGTCCCGTTGGATGTCGGCATACTCGGTGCCGGTCATGACAGTGATGTTCTCGTGATCCAGCATCTTTTCGAACATTTCTGTATACCCATGAAGCGGCATCGCCTGGTAAGTGTCGAGAAAATACCGGTCGTCCGTATTTGTGCGCGTCGGCACCCGCGCCGTTACCGACTTGTCGAGCTGCGTGGGATCAAGCCCCCATTGCTTTCGGGTGTAACCCTCAAAGAATGCACGGTACAAATCACTGCCGATCTGTGACACGACGACATCCTTCGACGTCACGATCGCATCGCACGGCTCGGCGCGGCTGGCCAGAAACAGCGCAGCTTCCGCCTCGTTCTTGAGGTCAAGACCGTATAGGGCGTTCAGCGTCGTTCTGTTGATGGGAACAGGCAATAGATGATCGCCGAGTTGTGCAAGTACCCGATGCTCGTAGGGCCTCCAAGCGGTAAACCGCGAAAGGTAGTTGAGGACGACCTCGCTGTTGGTGTGGAAGATATGAGGTCCGTATCGATGAACCAGGATGCCGTCTTCATTGTGGAAATCATAGGCATTTCCGGCAATATGCGGTCGTCGGTCGCAAAGAAGCACGCGCTTATTGCCATCGGATGCAAGTCTCTCTGCCAAAACCGAACCGGCAAACCCTGCACCGACAATCAGACAATCGTAAGCCAAAGAAACCGCGGCGCCTGATCTTTGACGATGTCTTCTTTTAGGAGGCAGCTCGAGCACCATCCGCCGTGTCACGGCTTCATCCATCAAAGCATTCATCGAAAGGAACGTCTTGTCCCAAGATGACCCCGCAAGCATAGTATCGACTGATGCCAGCCAATCCGTGCCTGACCTTTTCAAGGTGAGCGCACTTTCGCATGCCGTAGCGAAATCATCGGGGTCTCCCGCCAGAAATACGCCACCCACATCACCATAAAGACGCACCACATCCGTAATCGGCGTGCTGACAACTGGCCGCCCGGCTGCCAGATATTCCGGCGTCTTCGTGGGGCTGATGAACTTCGTTGCCTCATTGAGGGCAAAGGGCATCAATGCCACATCCCATCCCGAAAGATAGGCCGGCAGTTCAGTGTATCTCTTTTGGCCGAGATAATGGATGTTTGGAGCCCTCGGCAGATCGTCCCGCGAAATCTTGGAAATCGGACCGATAAAGATGAAGGAGAAGTTTGGTCTCGCTTTCGCCACCGCATCGATCAGGGCCAGGTCGAGACGCTCGTCAATAACGCCATAATATCCGAATTTCGAACCGGAAATCGTCCGTTGATCGGACGGTTCCTCACAGTTCAGCCGTGCAGCCTGAAAATGGCTTGCGTCGACACTCGATGGAAAAGGATGAATGTTGGCATGGAGATGGCGCTTCGCCTCGTAAAGGCTATGTCCTCCAGTGAATACCGCATCGGCCCGCCCGATAAGCGCAGCTTCCGTTTCCTTCAATTGGGGCGGTGCAAATTTGAAATTCGCCAGTTCGTCCATGCAGTCATAAATGATCGCCGACGCATCCACATGGCTGGCGAAATCATACATCATCGGAGTGTAAAACCACAGAATTGGGCGTGTCGCGCCGCAAAGCCCGAGAAGATCATCTAGCAGTTTTCTCAGCGCACGTTCCCGATCGCCCTCACTCCATCCATGCGGAACCCTAGGACGAACGGCCTTGACCCCCGTTCCGTCGAATGAATGAATCTCGAGATAGGCAAGATGATGGTCTGTCGGAATAAATTCCTCAAAGAAGAATACCTGCCGATCTTTGGCAAAGCGGTCCATCAGGTGTTGCGGGCGCTGAAACACAAAATCCCAGCGTAAGTGAGAAAAACAAATAAGGGGCGTGTGCTGGGCCGACACGGTATGTGCCGCTTGAGAAAACGAACTGAAGAGATTCATTGCACATCCGCGTTTGAGAGACGGATGCAAACTAAGATTTCATTGGTTTGTTCCGCGCATTACCTTCGAATTATCTAATATGCTGAAAAATCCATCAGTGTTCTCAGCTTTCGCACCGAGTGCGGCCAGGTCCAGTTGTCGAGCACCGTTTGCCGGGGCGAGAATTCGGGAAGGGTCGAGAGCATCTCGAGAATCCCTTCGTGAAACGCTCCAGCTGCTGCGACGCGCCCAGTCTGTGACGTAATATATTGAAGACCGCACCGAAGCGCGCTGTTGGCAAGGACGGGCAAACCGGCAAGCATGTATTCGGTCAGGATCGCTGGCGCCCCATCATCGACGCCGCAAACGACGCCAATCTTGGCCTGGTTCATTAATCGGTTTATCTCGGCAAATGGGACAGAGGGCGGACCGACGAAGTCAACGTTGATCTGCAAGTCACGAGCTTGCGCACGCAAAGTTTCGCTCATCTCCCCATGACCAAAGACGCACAACGCGCGATAGGAGGGCGGGAGTTTCGCCAAAGCTTCGAAAAGAATGTCGTGACGCTTGTAGCTCTGCGCGGCGGCGACATAGATGACGTCATACGGCTTCGGGCTCTGGTA
>Ga0315913_1002438_pt1 | contig 21799 bp, 9 predicted proteins | sample MpolsnodulesMG_FD_207736 | JGI IMG/M metagenome (GOLD analysis project Ga0315913, IMG submission 207736) | Medicago polymorpha root nodule microbial communities from Los Angeles, California, United States - small nodules | ecosystem: Host-associated > Plants > Roots > Nodule | place: USA... | reverse complement strand
TCATTTACCCTTGCTAAGGGAAGAGATTCGTTAGTTTAGCTAACCAAGTTTATTATATCTTTTATGTCCCACATCGCTAGAAGTATATATGGGCGAGTGTTGAAGGGATTATAAATAAAGAGATATTTGCTACGTTGTAACATACTTACCTGGATGGGGTCAATGGATGATCAAGAAGGTTCATGGCCTAGATTGGTGACCTCCATTGCACTTTGGAGGGGTGCTAGTCTAAGGTGTTCTCAAGTAGAACAGCCTACATCATAATTTGTTGCTGTGGAGGCCTGCGTTCGCGCGGCCTCCTTCCAATTATAGTTAAATTATTTTTTCTTTTTGTTTTTGGGTAAAAATGAATTTGTTGTGAACTTTTTATCATTTTTTAGAGGTAATTTGTATTTAATAAAAGATGTAATGAAGATTACACAAATAAAATCTATGTGAAAATCATTTATTTAAATAAAAAAATAATAAAGGAGGATGCTATTGCACCAAAGATTAACACTAAAAAACGCATATGTTTTCCATATAATCATGATTATTAATGTTCAAATTCATAAAATTATACTAATTAATGATTGGTTATTAATTCTTTTTTTTCAAGTATCCTAGTGGGAAAAGCTCACACATTTTAAATGTGTGAGAAGTGGAGTGTCCAGGGTTCAAACAATATGTAATATCCTTACCAATTGAGTTAAGCTCACGGAGATTGATGTGATGCCAACAATGTAACTTTGGAGGTATAGTTGAAGGAAAGAGTATTAGTTTCACATTGAAAAAAAAAAAAACTTGTTTTCAAACATTTATTGTATGTTAAATTGTGATTTGTTTTCTCTAAAGTGAGTAATCTTGGAACACCATGTGGTTTTGTGAGTGAATTGAAAAGATTCTAGACAGGAGATGACACAACCAATATGCTCTCCTCACGCAATGTGTCATCTCTTGTTAGAATTTTTTCAATTCACGCACAAAACCACATAAGCATAATTGGTTAAACTAGGTCGGGACTGGGCCTAGCACACATAATCCTCACATAAACATTTTGCATGTATCAGCATGCATTTGGCACATGTCTGCGTGCACCCTTCAGTAGCCAACTATAGTCCACGATGTTCATTAAAGAGGTGAGATTGCAACGTTAATTAATAGTCAAATGATTTGAGTCATCGGTTTTGTAATCGATCTTGGCTCCTTGTCTGTTTAAAAACCTTGTCTCCCTCACTTCTACTCACAACAAAACTTTGCAACTTTTCTCTCTTTTTCCTCTTTCTGTCCGACACACTTTTGAGTCAAAGTCTCCCTATTTCATTATGTCTCATTGGAAAAATTGATTCCATAATATTGTTCCTTCGGTTGCCCTTCGAAAGTTAGTGATCTTATACCATATCTAGTGGTGTAAGTAACCATATTGAGGGTGTATTTCTAGAACAAATGATACACTTCGGTAGAACTCTAATACAATTCTAATTGAGTTATTATATCATGTGGTCATCGTGGTTGATATTGTGCTTGCACAATTTTACGACTCATCTCAATACATTCTTCGATGGCTGAAAATTTTGTTTGAAGTGATTTTAAATATTGTTCCAACAACTAACAAGTAAGTAAGTAACGTGAGAAAGTCAATAATATTATAAGGGTTAATATATGTTCACTCCTCTGTAATATATGCGAGTTCCGGTTTACTCCCTTTTAAAAAAAAATAGATCTCAACCTTGTAAGAAAAAGATTAGATCGAAGAAAGTTAAAATGGAAAAGAATTAAAAATGTCATGCCAACTCATGATTTTTATACAGTAATAAGTGACTCAGCGTGTTATATCAAATTATGAGTATAGTCATAAGCCTTGAGGGTATAAAATCAAAGAATCTTCATATTACAAGGTTGAAATAAAAAAAAAATCTAAAAGGAGTAAACCGAAACTTGCCTATATTACAGGGGAAGAATAGACATTAAACCATATTATAACTGTTCATAATTTGCTATGCATGTGAACATGCGTGTGAATGTAATAACAACTATTGATTTGTTTGTCAACCGTATTCTATAAAATGAACTACTCACTGTAGACTAGCATTTTTTAATTTGAGATAAATTAGGTAATTTCTTTTGTCTAAAATTTTAACTCTCTAGTTCTCAAGGAAAATAGGAATTTAGTAATTCAAACTATGACCTATTATCAACAGAGAAGTAAATTCTAGTAAAAGATTATTGTAACCAAGATTTGAACTCAAATATTTTCTACAAAGTTCATCTTGAATTGAATTGAGGATTATTATCTATTTGAGTCAACAAAACAAATTACAAGAATTATTTGAGTCTAATTATTTAGTTTCGATGGAGTAATTTTGAATTAATAGGTTAATGAGATTATTTCACATTTGCTTTTTTCTTGCACATGACTTGCTAGCTAGCTTCCTTTCACGTGAACCTGAGTTAAACTATTTATCTCCATAATTAATCCAAAGTACCACTTTCTCCGAAACAAAATTAGGATCCAATCGTGAATTACGATGAATGACATTCCCAAACTTGGATAGATACCTACGGTTTTTTTTGAATTACTATTGTTTTTCTTTTTAGGGAATTTCTATTTTTTTTTTTTTAAGGAGGGAAGTATAGTATTGTTATTGTGTGTGTATGTGGTTCAAGTCTTCAAGATATTCAAAGATTTGCAAACCCGAGGTATGACTAATTTGTCAATTGTAATCTCTAGTATGCACTCCAAGGTGAGACATATATCTCATTAGAGGACTGGAATTAGAATCCCAAGTCATCTCTATATTCAATATATATATCCAACAAATTACTATACTCAATGATAATACCAAGTTGAAGAGGCATGCAATAGAATATATAGGCAAAATTATAACATTTCAGTTAGAACTAAAATTAATCACTTGGTAAATATTAATTTTGAAGCTACATCCATGATACAGTCCTAAACATTTTTCATATTATGCTAAAAATCTAAGATCAAAGTAACAACAATTAATTTATGAAAAGATTGAGTCTCTATTACACAAAACTCAACCGTAAGTCCAATGGTGGGTGTTCCATTTGTTCTCCCATTGTACATGTGTATGCAAACATTGTATTTTCCCTGCATTCATTTGCATGCATACTCCACTTCTCTGATTCTGATTCACCAAATGAATTCAATGGAAAAAGCTCAAGAGTCTCAATCACTCTATCAGGCTCCGAGTACATCTCAGCAAACCCTGCAATATATGACATGTTACATCATTATCAGGGTCGGTCCAATGTATTATGAGGCCTAAAGCAAAATTTTATTAAGACCTTTTAAAATATTTTTTTTAACAGAATGAAAAAAATAGTATTAAAAATAAATAAGTTTTTTTTAATGAGATGAATCTTTATCTCTTAGATCTTGTGATTTATAAAATAGTATCAGAGCCAAGTTTCAAGCAAATTGATATGAAAGTAAATGAATAAATGAGATGCATCGGTGAATAGAGTAAGTGATTTTTGACTTACTTTGTGTTGAAGCATTCATAGAGTTGTCTCTATGAACTATGACATCCTTGTCATCATCAAAGGAAACCTTACGACGTTTTTGTCTTTCCCTAGCTTTGTGATTCTGAAACCAATAGAACACATTCTTGCTCTCTATCTTACCATAAAAACTGAGTTGATTGGATATTTTCTGAATTTGATCAGTGCTTGGAGTTCTGAGCCCTGCTCTGAAAAGTTCAGTCAGAAGTTTAACTTGTTCTGTTGTTGGATTCCAACGACCACACTTTGTGCCAGTGCTGCTGCTTCCACTTTTACCATGGAAACTACTTCCAGATGATTTCATGCAAAAGCCTGACATGCTCTCTTCCATATTTCAATTCTAGATGTTTTTACTCTGAACTCAATACTTTAGCTCTGAGTTTATCTGAACAATATCCCAATCCGTGTGCATATATATAATAGATTAATACACTAACAATCAAAAGGGTTTGCACAATGGAAGCATGCTTGTTTTGAAAATAGAAAAAAAATAGTTTAAGGGCTACTCCACTAAATTAGAGAGTGGTAGTTTAGATAATTAAATGGGTTGTGTTATCTAATGTGACAAAAAAAAAAGACAAGGGTCTGGTTAACGAGTGCCTTGAGAGTTTTAACTAGTGTCCTCATGGTATTGGTTAAGGATTCTACAAATAAAAATTTTGTTTTGAAAATATAAAATGTTACTTTTGACCAAATAATAATTACATAACTTTTTTATGAAATTTTGCTTGTTTTGGATACTTAATTAATGTCTTTGAGGCACTAGTTAGCATTCTCCAAAAACTAAATAGACACTTAATAAAGTCACAAAAAATGTAAATTTTATATGAAAGAGATTTTTTTTACACTTTTAAAAATTGTCTACACAAGTATTAATGCAATTTTATTGTAAATGCCCAATGACCAACTTATCCATTCGGTGCAATCCCACCGTGCACTTGCAGTACCTTATTTAACTCAAGAACAAGCTTTGTATGGACATAGTCCATCGAAATTGACACCATAAGAAATCGAATATGAGACCTTGAGAGGAGCATACTTCAAAGTGTCAATTCAATAACACTAAACCAATTCAAGTGGGTTACAAGTGTCACATGGACATATTTATTAGCATTTTTCTAACTAAATTGGTGATTTATTCATTTATTGTTCATCACTAATTTAGTCCTTAAACTATATAAATACGATAAATATAGTATATCCTTTAAAAAAATGATAAGTAATTTCTAACATAGATGAAATTTGTTTATTCAATCCCTAAAATATATGAAAATTCGTCTTTAATAAGTCTCTAACATCTTAACCACTTCCTCTCATTAACATCTTAACTACTTCCTCTCAACAACAAAAAAGTCTTAACTACTTATTATATTTATTTATATAGTTTGAGATTATTAAATTACAAAGAAAGTGATAATATTTACTCTAAATTGATTATTATTTTTTTGAACGTATGTCTTTTTTTCCTATGGGTCTCAAATATGATTGTCTTGTGTGCAAGGATATATAGTGAATCCTTGTGATTAGTTTTATGGTGACCATAATGATTATCAATTAACTCATTCTCTAAATTTGATTTTGGTGCAATTCACACAAAAGATAATTGAACAATAAATTTACAAATTATGTTGGGAAGAAAAAGTTAAAATCTTGAAATTAAGTTAAAATTCATACAAAAGCATATTTATTCATCAACCCTTTAATATGTCAAAATCATTTGTTTACCTTAAATTTTTTCTACTAGAGGTAATCATTTTTTAGAGATGTTAATTATTAAATATCTTCTAACTAGAGTTCAATTTTAATTGGCTACATTATATAAGACTAATCTCTTAAGTTAAACTTAATTCTTATTGGTCAAACGTATCAAAATCAATTATACTTAAACTTTGGCACACAAAAGAAGTAAAATCAAACATGTACTGAACATATAATATACATTCTGTCTGCTTTGAATTTAGGGAATGTGAGGCACTATAATATGTAGATTTGATCGGTTTCATTTAGACTGATGCTAATAAACAAGTAGAAAGATATTGGTATTTGTAAAAGGAGACATTGTTCAACGTTTTGGTCTTGGAACAGTGACCATATAAGTTTCACTAATTGAAATTAAACAGTATTTTGTGATTCTTTATTTATGTTATGTTTTTTTAATTCCTCGAGTTCATATTCTAAGACACAACACAATGTGTTTTTCAGTAAAGTGTGCACTTACTTCCATGATTGTACTATTCTACATATGTTGGTGTAATTTTCATTGTCTTATCTTTTATACTTAGTGCTTCGACAGCATACTTTCAGATTGATCCCATTCAATCAAGACGTGTGAGTTAAGACAAATTTTGCTTTTAAAATTAAGTGGTTGGTCCGCTAAACTTCATATACAAATGGTTCAAAGTTGTTATATATTGTAATGTAATATAAACTTCTTTAAAGTGAAGAAAAATAATATACTAATTTTTTATAATGTAGTTGAAATTATCGATTAAACTATTTCTGATTAAAAATGAAATTAAAAATATGAAGAACTTAGTGATTTAATATGTAAGTATATTTTATGGTAATATGCAAAAATAAATATAAAACTTAATTGTTACGTAATTAGGACTATTTTATTAAGTAATATGCACTTTTTTAGATGAAAAAACAAATCATGTATTGAATTTTGAGGAGTGGCAATGGCAGTGTCATGCAAGTCAAAGTAACATACTTTATGAACTTTGTTGGACGTCTAACAAAGATATTGAATTACTGTGATCTCAATAAAATCTGACAGAGATATTGAATTAGGTTGACTTAATATCATGGAAATATACTTTTTAATTAAGGCGTGGGAGTATAATTTAGGTCTAACAATTTATTTTTGAGCAAATTGAGAGATTTAGAATCTGGTCGCCAAAAATTGGATGATGGATAAACTAACTAATAATATACTCTATTAATTTGAATGAATATATATCGTTTTGTTTTTGTAAAAAATATAAATATATACACGAAGTTAAGTCCCCAAATTAAGAGATTTAAAATTTGATGTGGATGATGGACAAACTAGCTGATACCATACGAAGTTAAGATAGTAGTATCATACAAAGCTAATAGATGAATTGAAATTTTGGAGGTTTGATAAATTTTGTGAATGAATTAATTCATTTTTTTTTAAAGAGATTGATAAATATACATGATATAAAATCATATTTTTATTTAATATTTAAAATTTTCAGTTAAAGATGACTATAATAATAAAGGTAAGACAATGAAAATTACGTCCCATAAGTCCTACCTCAATTGGCTAAAATGCCGAAATTATTAGGTCGAACGTCATGATCAGGGTTCGAACCCCGATACCTCCATTTTGTGTGTGTGAGTTTATGATGACTTTGCCATCTCGTCTATCTAAAACAAAAAAGACAATGAAAATTACATTGACCAAAGCTATTTAAAGTAAGGTCTTGTTAACCATTGCCCTTAAGGAAGGCAAAAGTAGCATGTTTGCATTGGTTTCATCAACATTTTGACTTTTAAAAAGTTAAATTTATCGCTTTTCACCATTTTCCAATACTATATTTCTATTTTTATCCTCTTATCCAAGGCCCCAAGGGCAATGGTTAACATTCTCCTTTAAAGTATATCTGACTTTCTTCTTTTTTTGACAAAAAAAAGTATATGTGACTGTTAAAGAAATAATCTTTATCAAAAAAATTCTAGAAAATCCGAATTTGATTTTTATATTAAAGAATTTTGTAGTCAAATTTTACATACCTCCCCTCCAACACAACTCTAAATTACAATATCATCTCCTATTGAAAATCGAGGGTAAAAAGATCCTTATTAAACAAATGAGAAATGATATTTGTACAATCATTTTGTGACAAATTTTAGATAACTTTCTATCTTTTTCTCTCTCCAATGTTTTTAACCAATAAAAATAGAGAAAAATGAGGTTATCATAAAAGTTGTTAGCAAATTGTTCAAATATCATTGCTCTAAACAAATATACTTAAAATATATATTAGTCGGCTTTTGTCAAATGAAAACCTTAAGAAGGAGATGTTGTAACTGCCACAATGCGAAGCAAATTGCCTTTACTTAATAGTATACTTCATCTATCCCAAAACTTTGACCGGCATGCAATGTTCACATTATATACCATATGATATGATTCTCATGATGTAGCCCTTAATTTACTTAATTAGTAATGAAATTAAGTAATAATTTTAATCAGATTTTTAATTATATAATTAATTAATTGATGTTGGTTCAAAGATGAGTAGATGTCATTGATGTTTTATTTCAAAATAACAGTAACTTTAAATTGGACACCATCCTACATATTGATATCATTTTAATACCGCGAGCATAATATATATTATATTTTTTCCTCGTCTAAATAGTGTCTAAAGCATAATGAATCTCGATTGAAAATGAATCATAAATTGATAAGTATTTTATTGTTCTAAACTGGCCTAAGGTATAGTCCCTTCGAGTCTCACGGCCTACTATATGAGGCTCAACTCAAGGACCAGGCACCTAGTACACAATATGATTGTAATTTGTAACGCCTCTATAAATTTAAAACCCCCCAACGGCTAACGAATCAAGCGTGAAGGGCGCCGTTTGTAACAGCTCCGTCTTGTTTCCTTGATGGTTTCCACCCAAGGTTGTATAAATATCTCCCTCCCTAACGAAGCAAAGTACACACCTTTTTCACTCTAAAACTTTTCACTTTATTATTGACTTGAGCGTCAGAGTGCTTGCAACTACCTCCCCCACCCCCGCTTTTGATCCAATGAAACATTGGTCTACTTTAGCTAACATTCTCGATCGAACCATATCACATGTATCTCTCCTTTTGTATTTCAAGATTGCCGCTACGAGAATATTAACATTCAAGTATTTTGATTATCTTTGATAGATTAACATGCATGATGTATATCATAATAAGTCATCAAGTTTTAGCTCTACTCTCGACTGATTGAGATGCATGCTTCCGTGTTAATTTCAATTTCCACAATATTTTTAATGACAAATGTTAGTATATTAATTATTATGTTAGTTTTTCTTCTTACGATGACTTAAATCATGAAACTCAAACTACTTAACTCTTGGCTCAAATCAATTAAGTTACCCAACCCTAATTTCCACAATTAAGTTACTCCCAATATCTGATAATCACAAAAAGACAGACGACATTCTTTTGTGCATTATCTACAATTCCCAAAGATGTTCAACTATTTACTAATGTTATTTTGTCTCTTGAAACTTCGCATGGCACTAGGATTTGTTTTGTCTTGCCTGCTCTAACTCCTATGTCTTTTGGACAGAAGCCGTTGAGTTTACATGTTAAAAAACAAATAATAATTCTATCAAAATAATAATATTTATTTATTTTCTTGGTATGTATAAAAACCCTAAAGGGACAACTAAAAAGAAATGGAAGAAGTAATTTATATCATCAAACTTCAAATTTTTACAGCTCAATTATTCATCATTTCATTTTAAATATTTCTCTATTTGCAATAGACACTTAAGAATATCATTGATAAAACAATAATTAATATTGTATTGAACTTAAAAATGAAAACTTTTTTTTGGTACACAATGACAATTAACTAAGAACTAAATATTTCTACAAACGTGACAATAAAAAAGATTAGAGAGGGGGCAGTTGGTACGTAAAAATTCAATTAGTTTTAATAATATCATTCCTAAAATATATTTTAATTAACTCTTTTTTGAAAGATATTTTGGAGGATATAGTTATTGTTATTATATGGAACCAAAGTGGAAAAAAAAAGTTATTGTTATTATAGTTACAGTTACAAGATTAAATGAAATGTTTTATTTTTTACTTTTACACGAATAACTGTGAATTTATTATTGCCATTTAATTCAAAATCAGCGATAGCATGTTAGGTTAGGCAGCTATCCACAAAGCAGCTAAGAATCACTTCAACAAAAAAAAAAAAAAGAATTAAATTCTAATATAGAAAGATAGATTGAGTTTACCGGTTATTTAGATTACATAAGACTCAAGGGAGTATAAGTCTAAAGAGTTACATGTTGAGGATGACTAATTTACACAAAGCAATCAATGATATGATAATTGTTTGGTTAAGTAGTGCTAACAAAATTTCAAAGAAAAAAATAGTGCTAACAAAATTCAATCTAATATTTTTTGTTCAATACTCCCTCGTTTGATGGATAAAATTTATGCGGATTTCATTAGTTTATGTAAGACTCGTTTCTAAATGGTGGATAATTATTGTTTTTTTTTCTTTGTTTTTGGTTTTGTTGGGTTGGTTTAGTTATTGAAGCATCTCCAACAGCCTAACTTAGAAATAACAGAAATAAGGTGTAATGTGAATGATTTGAAGAGCAAAAGTAAGGGTTTTGACAAAAACACCTAGCCTTTATCTAGCTTTCTGTATCTTTTTGTAATTGTCCAAGTACCTAAGAAGTGCCAACTGTTTGATTCATTAAAAGAAGAAATTAAAACTAAGAAACTAGAAAAGGTGTTTTGGTGTGCATTGTTATAGGATAGTGATTAAGAAGTCCAATGCTAGAAATAGAATGAAAAAAACCACCCCTTCTCCTTGTCTTCCGTGTCTTTTACTACTTTCTTGTCTCCACCACTTTTGTCTCTACTTTTTTAAGAATACTACCTACTATGCGGAAGTTTAATTATAAAATATATATTGGCATGCACTTGGCTTAATGGTATTTGGTATCACATTACATATTGCATGCACCATTATATGTTCCTTAAATAATGAGAAATGAAAATGTGTTTATGTTAGCTAGTGTTAGATACAACAAACACAATACGATCCTTATATTATGGATGTGCTTTTTGAGTCATGATAAAAAGACAGAATAACAGACAGTGATTGTTTGATTTATATATGTGCATGCAGAATGCATTGCCATTAGCAACAGTCAAACATTCCGTCCACTTTTACGCTGTGATTGTTGCGATGCATTGGTGTCCTGGACTAGTGGGGAATCTAGCTAGCTATAGAAGTACTCTCCATTACTCTTTTTTCCATTTGTTCCTACATCAGATAATCACGTTCAATAAGAGTGGAGATACTCTTCATTTATAAAAATAAATAGATATTTTCATTATAAAAGAGATAAACACAAAAAATATATGGTGAGTTTTATCATTAAACGAGTCTCTTCATCATTAATTATTTTTAAGATTTTTTTATGTCTTTATCTCTCCAAATGGAAGAAAAAGAGAAGCATTTAAATAGAGAGGATCTTAACTCGTTCAATAAACTATCAGACATTAAATGTCCGAACTTGGGAATTAAAGTTTGAGTATTAATTTAATAGAAAAGTGTTTGGACACTCACTATCTTATTTAGTGAAATATATATAGGTCTCGTACTTTGAAAATGAATTCTACATAAAGTTGCAAGAACTAGTGAGTTTTCCACAATAAAAGAACAATGTTAGAGAGGATGTTAAAAAGAGAGTGTTGATAATATTTCTATAATTGAGTATGTGATGAGAAACTAACATCTTCCACTAAATGCAACCCTAATTAAAGACTAGTTGTCAGAACATATTTATTGCTATTGTTTTACTAATGTGTTGGACTCATCCCTCGATCTAGGTTCAAATGTGTATGTTCTTGTGAAACTAATTGAGTTGGTGTTCATGTGATCTTCGATTCTTTGAAGTTCCAAGTTTATTGCGATCTAGAGGTCTCGGGGCATCATATTTTGCCTCCTCTCCGACCCCAGATTCCTATTTGTCTCAGTCCATGTGGATGTACTCGGACTGTTATGCTCGAAAGAACTATTATGCCTATTGTTTTGTTCAGGAGGTTGTTGGTAAGCAAATCTTGATTTCATGTTGGTGGTTGATCCATTCGCAAGTTTTGAACCTTTATAACTCTTACATATGCTCACTCTACAAATTTATTGTAACGATTTTGCGCTCGTACGTGAGTTTGCTGGATTGCACCTGTGATGAGTATTTGTTTTCGTTAGGACTGATTATAGTTGATCCACCCGATTTGTATTATCACGGTTTATTCCCATTTAAGTTGTAACTAGGTCAGGTCTAATGATCTTCTTCTTTGTATCTCTTTCTTTTTATTTAATATATTTCTCTTTTGACTAATAAAAATGTGAACAATTATGTACATTTTATTGAAACAATAAAAATGTCAAAAAATGATTTTCATTATTTCCAAAAATACATCATTGATAACTAACATTTAATATAATTCATTTCAAGTTTTTCATTTTTTTTAAGTGGTCTAGTAACTAACATTTCACCTCTTTTTTTTTATCACTAGCATTTCACCTCTTAAAATGGATAAGTTGAGAATATCCGATTTAAAATCTGACTCATTCATATTATAATGCATTGTTCCTAGAAACTGATCAGTCAAACTCACATGCGAATTTCTATATGTTTTTATTTGCAACTTAAAACGAAAACATATTAAAAAAAACAAATGAAATTATAATTGCAGGGCAAACAAGACATTATATTTCTAAAGTTAAGTTCACAAGGGATAGTTTCGTGGGTTTATTACAAAACATAAAAGAATAATTAAGTGCGGTCGCTTGACCATGCTTCATTCAATATCTTTGCATGGATATCTTTGCATATAATTCCCACAAAACATTACACTACGCCCACGTTTCATTTTTAAGTGTCGTCGTTTGGCCATCTACACTATTAACATAATCTACTTGATGGTATTTTTAGTATTAATATATAAAGATAAATGTATTTTTATTAAATATATAAAGATAAATATTAGCACATAAAATATTGTTCAATTTCCCTTCAAAAGATGTTTAATTTGTCGTATTGAATATATCAATTTTTATAATTTTCGGTGATAGATATTTAAAAATATGAATATCAAGTATCAACTCTTTATAATTTTCAGTGATAGATATTTAAAAATATTAATTGTCAAAATTGTGCATTGACATGTGTGATGTAGTCAACAATAATAAAAAAAGGAACTCATGGAATAAGTTTTAAAAATAAAGTGATTATTCATGTATATAGAAACACACCAACATGTCTTTTTACAAATCATGTAAAGAGACTTGAACTATATTTCCAATTTCATGAAGAATTCCTTAATCATAACTTGTTCAGAAATTTGTTCTATAAAGTAGTATATAAAGACTCAAATGTTCATAAAATTGTTTTATGTGGGACTTCTAGTTAAAATAGAAAATGCTAACGAGTTCCCTTAGTTTTTATAAAAACTTCTGTATTGAATGTATTGAAAATTGAAGCATTTCACATTTTAAGTTATAATGTCTTAACTTGGAATCCTTAAAAAATGTCTAGGAGACACTCGCTAGCAAAATCCAAATAAATACTCCCTTAAGAAATGTGAAAAAGACAAAGATGGCTTATATACAGGGACGGAGGAGTCTCTACTTGGAAAATGTTTGGCTGGTACTGGTTTGTGATATTATAGCACCCATTTGACTCTTATGTTGGAACTTCATTCTTCGTTTGATACTCAATATCAAGGTGCTTATATTATAGAGATATCATCTCTTGTGATACAAATCTTAGTATTGGTGGATTATAATTAGATATAGTGAGATCTACTATAAAATAAAATAAAACTGGACGGATGAAATGCAAATTGGGTTTTCACCAAAACAAAAATGCAAATTGGGTATTCATGTTCGAAAAAAAATAGTAATGAGTACAAAGAGAACATATTTAAGCACTCAATCGAAAATTGTTAGGTTGGAGAGGCACTCGTATTGATCTTACTGGTGTTCTTGTGCCTGGTTTCATAGAGGTGTGCTACTAGTTTCTAAAGAAAAAGTCTGTCCCAGCTTCCTGCGTTCCATAATTCATACAAAAATTGGCGTGCACTCCCGCACTTCACACAAACAGGGTCCAAGAATTAGGACATCATATTTTCATAACAATAATAACACAGATTTCGTCCCATAAAGCAACAAGGACTTAAGTCGAGGTCAGACTCCAGTATCCCCTCTAAGCTCCCCTAAGGACCCCTCCTTCCTAATAGATCCTTGTTCATGTGTTGCATACTTCACAAAAGCACATGGAATGAGAATAAATTCATGGCGTTGCATAGCAAAAGATTGCGGACAAAAGGATTTCTCTAACCAAGTTTTACAAAGATATGACATATTACATTAGTGAAGTATGAACCACTAATAAAGAGACCTAGGCAATAAAATGATATTACCTACGCAATAAACTTGCATTATGCCAGTATTACAAAATACTGATATTCCATGTTTTGAGAAATATCACAAATGGCGAAATCCGTAAGCAAAATTGCATTTATTTATAACAGTCACAGAATCTGAGCAGCGGTGTTCAATTTTTCAGCCAGGCTGAGCTGTGTCCTTGCGATGCTAGATAAATATACCATGAGCAAGTGATCCTGAAAACCATGAAACACTCTAGTCAGGCCAAAAACCCTGAGAAAATGTGTTCTTCAACACAGAACATAGCAAGCTGTTCTTGCGGCCAAAAGAACTATTTTCATAATTGTTGAACAGAGTTATAGCCCCTACAATTTATTAAATTTATTCAATGATCGTAGTAGTCCACTACAACATAATCCCAAAATTAAAATTACCTGCAAGCTGTCATTCACAAGCTTATCAAATGCTAAGGAGGGGAGTTTGGGAAGGGAACCTACAACATCAGATATACATTTCCCAATTTTGTTGTCTGGGTCAACACGCCCTTCCACAACATCATCAACGTATTTGTAGGTGTCATCAACCAAGGCCAATAGATGCGTCATTGATGCTTCCATCCCTTCTAAATCAGATGGGATTTTGTCAACAGAAGTTGACTTCAGATTATCAACTGTAAAGGCCAGAAGTTAACACACAATCAATCTTTTAATCATTCATGTCAAAACACATTCTTGTTCCATTATAATTTATAAGCCATTTCAAAGCTACAAATTATACTGATACAACACTAATGGTAGCTTTCTTCCATGATAAAGTGATACATAAATAAATCAATAAATAAATAATAAACAACTTGACTATAGATATGTTATTTATATGCATTCTGTTGTACATGAATTAGACCACTCTCAACTAACAGAGAGGAAAGGCAGCTATGAAATCATCAAAATAAAACAAGGAAGAAGAAAAAAACGAGAGCATGAATACTCCCATCCCTCGAAACCCCTTTAAAAGAGACCGCGCGTCTTACTCTTAAAAACATCTGGAGGCCAAACACCTAATTGTATTCTAAAGCAACTTTTATCTGAAGAAATATCATAAAATATGTGGGACATATACTCCAACCAAATGCACCAAATTGTAGCAAACATTGCATATTGTCGTAAAAATGTGGGGACCTTCCAAAAGCAAATAAACGAATCATCAAAAACGGATCCAAGAACTTGAGACAAACCAAACATGTTACTCAGATTCATGATGATCTCAGCCATCCAAGTTTTACTTTTCATGTAAAAAAAATGAAAATTATAACAAAATGAGGAATGCTAGCTACACTCACTTTTTAACACACTCTCTAGCACTCACTCATTTATTGGATGAAATCAATGTATGCCCCACCATTTTGTGAGGCTTCAATTTTCAAAGTGTAGATCCACAATAATTTAAACCAATAAGAGAGTGAGTATTAGAGAGTGTTGCTACCATTACTCATAACAAAATATGACGAGCCTGATTGCAACTACACTTTGTGCAGTCAAAATATTCAAGCTGCAGGTGATCCAAGTCCCATTTCACAAGGAAAGGAAAATATCATACTAGTTTTCCCAAATACAAACGAGACACAAATCACTTTTTGGTCATGATCAAGGTACAAACTTTTGATAAAAAAGATAAAAACAATGACACTTGGCTATATTGTGAATGACATTGCCTCCGGTATCATTCTTTCTGTAAATGTCAACAATTCAATTTTTCACACAAATTTGAATATTCATTTTTAGCAGCAATTTCCATAAAAAACCACCAAGTGAAGAAATTCAAAAAGATGATGATGCAAAAGAGAGCCTAGATTTAGACCTTTAAGCAAAGTATATGGATATCAAGATTATATATGCAAGAGCTAAAACCAAGTCACTATGCCCTAATAACAATGACACTAGCTATATAGTGAATGCCATTACCTCTGGTATCATTCTTTCTGTAAATGTCAACAATTCAACTTCTCACAAAATTTAATATTCATTTTTAGCAGCAATTTCCATAAAAAAATCACTAAGTGAAGAAATACAAAAAGATGATGGTGCATTGGTGCAAAAGAGAGCCTGGATTTAGACCTTTAAGCAAAGTATATGGATATCAAGATTATATATGCAAGAGCTAAAACCAAGTCACTATGTCCTAATACTTCAATCAGGAAGGATTTCCTTTCAAACCTAACCTAGTACAATATCACACATCGACCTATTAAAGGAAAATAGTAGAAACAACTCTATACAGATGCATCCATGAATTGATGAAAACAAGCAGATCTTTGTTTTGCAAGTTTATAGAAGAAAAAGAATAGAGCTTTGATAAAAACATAAAACAGATAATTAATGAAGATAAAGTCCAATCAATACATACATCCAATGCGCTCAGCTTCAACCATACGAAGATCCAAAGGAATTTCTTGAAACTGTGCAGCAATTTGCTGATCTCCAAGTGATAAATTGTTTGAAACATATGCTTTTATGGTGCCCTCTCCATCTGCAAATCCTGTGTCAACAGTCAAATGTATTGGGTTGGATACTTCACGAGAATAAAATTCATGGATTAATGCACTGCCACCGGTTACTCCAAGACCAGTTGAATACCTGCATGAAGTAACCAAACTCATTCTCTCAGAACTTCTAAATTACAACTTAAATACCAAAGATTTTTTATAAAACAAGCTTCAAAGAACTGGAGTTACCATCCAACTATAACTTCCTTGGGATTCACTTTTTGGTGGGATAGTAACATATTATGGTGGTACTCAATATCCAAAGCAACCTATTAATAAAAGTAAATGAAAATGAGAACATAATTTTGTTCACCTTTTGTATTATAGACAACCGAAATATGTGATTAAGTCATTTAGTAGATTTTTAGAAGAAACAAATGGATCAACATTGAAAAAGTAAGGCTGTAAAACTCACAAATATAGAGTCGGCAACAAGTGCCAACCAACAAATATACAGTTTTTTTTCTTTCTTTCTTCTAGATGCTAAATATAAACAATATATATGTATTATTAATCCACATGCTACACCAAATATATGTATATCAATCCACATGCTACACCAAATTTTCATTTAAAATTAGAGTGTCTAAACTCTAAATTTAAACTTTGTGCATATTTGAATTGGTGGCTGAGTTTAGAAAAATCACAGGAGCTTCAAAGTGCAGCTTTGACCAAAATTGTAGTAATCTATCATAACTCCCCCAAACTCAGCATTTTCCTTATAGACAACGTATGTATATTAATCCACATGAAACACCAAAGTTTTCATTTTAAATTAGAGTTTCTAAACTCGAACTTTGTGCACATTTGAATTAGCAGCGAGTTTGGCAAAATAACAATAGCACCACAATTTTGTTGAAGCTCCAGAGTGTGGCTTTTGCAAAAATCGCATTAATCCACCGTAATTCCCCAAAACATAACATTTTCCTTAAGAAATATATACAGTTCCACCATCTGTTGGATTAATCACAGATTGTGGAAAATAGCAGTTTGTTCAAATTCCGCTAGCTATATCGCGTTATAGCCACCATTTGACAACAGTCTGTACCAATATCGCGGAACAATTACAATTTGTTCAAAATTCTGCTATGTTATAGCGCTATTGCACCGATTTAGCCGCTACTCAACAACATTGCTTCTTATAACTATAATTTGAAATGTTAATTTCTCCAGCTTAAGGTTCAAACAATAAATGTTATTGTACAATGAAAGTATGAAACATAGAAAAATTCTACAAAACAAATGTAATTTCAGAAAGGAATGCATGTGGAGAGAATAAAGGACCTGATCAACGGACTCATTGTGCGGAACGGCGTATGAATTACGGATATCGACGGTTCCGTCGGGGAGAACGGAGCCGAGGAGCGTTCCAATGACGCGCTCCGCTTGGTCAGGACGACGGACATAGCAATCACAGATGTTGAAGATAACGAGAGGATGAACCTTTCCAGATAAGGTTTGCGAAGAAGAGAATTGCAACACTGTGCGCTTACTCGCCGCCATGTTCGGTGCTTCGATTCAGAGGAGTGTGAGGAAGAAAGCGCGAGAATCGGTGGTGGCAAAGGAAGAATTCTAGGGTTTTGTGTGAGTCTAACATGACTGAAATTACTTTTTACACCCTAATTCACTTATTCACATAATTCATTAATTGGTTAAGTGATTCTACTAGTATATGTTTGGCAAGTGCCTAAATTATGATTATTACAAGAAAAGAAAACTTACGAAAATAAATGAATAAAAGGATGATTAGTTATTTTATCCTCTATCCTTAAAAATAAGTTATTTTATCCTCTATATATCTTCAAGTATTGTGATTAATGCAAAAGTGTAGTTTGGCCTTTTAATGAAAAATGGACATGCATTATTCGTAATTTGGTATACTCTCCCAAGTCCCAGCAATAAGGATTTAACTAAGCACATTTGTGTGAGTGTGTGGATTTATAACGACTTGTCATGTCGTCTATTTACCAAAAACTAAGCATATTTGTTCATCTCGAGTAGATTAAGTATATCATTGACTTTTGCAAACTTGTTCAACTTGAAAATCTTAGTGTGTGTAAAATAAATGCTAATTAAGTTTTTTACATGCAAATTAAGTTTAAAGTAGAAATGTTTTTAGGGTTAAAGAGAGAGAGGTTGCGCTTTTGTGTACCCACATTCTCCTATGCTTCGACACCACCAAGGCGATTGGCACCTCCTCCACTTGTTTGGAGCTATCACAAAGCAGCTTATAGTAAAATGACAACTAAAAATTTTAGGGTCTTGCTATCACAAGTTAAGAAATTCAAAATTATAAGTTTTATATATGTCTTTGGAGGCACAAGTTAGTATTTATCAAAAGTTTATGATGTAATTAAAAAAAAATTATGTTGCATATATTTTGAAAATATTTGGCTGGTACTGGTTAGTGATAGCACCTATTTGGCTCTTCTCTTGGAAGCCCATTCTTTGTTTGATACTCAATCTCAAGGTGTTTCATAAATCTTGTGGTGCAAATCTAGTATTGGCGGGTTATAACTAGAGAGGACATATTTAAGTACTCAATCGAAAATTGCTAGGTTGGAGATGCACTTGTGTTAATCTTACTGGTGTTCTTATGCTCAGTTTGTCTCGATCCAATTTTTCTACTAATATAAAATACAAAATATAACATATAAAATTTTGTTGGATTCGTCTCGATGAATATTTTCAAAATATCAAATTTTCATAATTTTTTCTAATAAATTATTAAAGATATTTAAGTTCAAAATTGTATATTGACATACGTGACAGAGTCAACGATTTATGTAATATGGGACGGAGGGAATAGTTTCTAAAGAAAAAGTTTGCCGAGATCTTCTAGACTACTGTTCCTAACAATAATTAGTACATTATATTTTTATAACAATAATAACAGATTTTCAAAAACAAATTAATAACATAGATTTTGTCCCATAAAGCAACAAGGACTTAAGTCGAGGTCAGACTCCAGGATCCCCCTCTAAGCTCCCCTCAACACAATATTTATATTTATGTGTTGCATAATTCAAAAAACACGGAAGGAGAATAACATCATAGGATTGCATAGTCAAAGATTGCGGACAAGGATTTCTATAACCACATTTTTCAAAGATATGGCATATTACATTAGTGAAGTATGAACCATTACAATGAGAAATATCACAATAAATTACCTACGCAATAGAAAGTGAATTATGTCAATATTACAAAAGTTACAAAATACTGATATTCCATGTTTTGAGAAATATCACAAAATGGTGAAATCCCTAATCAAAATTGCATTAACTCATGCCAAATCACAGAATCTGAGCAGCTGTGTCCAATTTTTCAGCCAGGCTGAGCTGTGTCCTAGTGATGGTAGATAAATATTGATGGGAAATTAACACATAAATATGGTAACACACCAATGTGCACCGGAAATAAGATTCCTCAAACTTGCAAGAATTTATGAGAAGCAACAACAAATAAATGGCAAACGTGAAAGCAAATAAAAGAAACAAGTGAACACCGATATTTTAAGGTGGAAAACCCCTCAATGTAATGGTAAAAACTATGGGTCGTGCAGACCAATGAAATAGCTCCACAATAATCAAATATGGGTACAAGAGTCTCAAAAGGTGATGCACAAACAGTGCCAACAACTAGCCAAACCAACAAAGCTTACAAACGAGAATAAGAAAGATGAAAAATACCCTAAAAATTTTGCTTCAGTGCAAGACAGACATCTCTCTGCTCAAACCACGTTTCGACAATCTGAACGGTGAAAAGGAAGACCTATTGTTGCAAACATGCTCTTCAAAAACCAACCCGATCCAACAAATTGTGTTTTACTAAGATAGACTTAAGAAAATCGGAGTTGACTTTCACTCTTCTTTTCTCTTTTTTGGTGGCTACTTTTCTCACAAAAACACTTTGTTCTCAACCCTGATATGAGTATGACATCTCTCCACTTATATAAGTGAGACATAATATGCTAACATGTATAGGCTTTTCTCCATGCAGCAAGTAGCCCAAAACCCAACAAATATGCCCTGAGCAAGTGATCCTCAAAACAATGAAACACTCTTGTCAGGCCAAAAACTATTGAGAAAATGCATTCTTAAACACAGAACATAGCAAGCTGTTCTTACGGCCAAGAGAACTATTTTCATAATTGTTGAACAGAATAAAAGCCCCTACAATCTATTAAATTTATTCAATGATCATAGTAGTCTACTACAACAAAACCCCAAAACTTCATCAACATATTTGTAGGTGTCATCAATCAAGGCCAATAAGATGTGTCATTGATGCTTCCATCCCTTCTAAATCAGATGGGATTTTGTCAACAGTAGTCAACTTCAGATTATCAACTGTAAATCCAAGAATTACATGAAGGGAAACTCAATGCCACAAACAAGTTATATACTGATACAACACTGATGGTACTTGGAGGCTTTCTTCCATTCCATGAAAAATGATACATAAATATAAATTAGTTAGTAAACAATATAGATATGATATTTAGATGCATTCTGTTCTGCATGAACTCAGCCACTCTCTCAACTAAGAGGCATTGCTTTGTAGACCCAAAGACACTTCTATAAAGGAAGAAAATTATTTATTTATTTATTTTTGAAAACTCGGTATCCGATCCAAGAATCGACTAATCCGAGGGGACCAATCCCACCGCCCACTTGCGGGGACCCCATTTAAAGTCAGAGCAAGCTCTGTATGGACTTAGCCCACCGAAATTGGCACCAGAGGGAATCGAACCTGAGACCTTTTGGAGGAGCAAACTCCAAGATCCCGAGCCAACCACTAGGCCAACCCCAAATGGGTTAAGGAAGAAAATTATTAACGCAGAGAACACGGATAATGCGGCTATGAAATCATCTTTAAAATAAAGAGAAATGATATGTGTAACATCAATTACTCAAAAAACACAGACATAAATATAGCAAAGCAACCCAATAGTTCAAAACCTCAAAACCTCTTTTAAAGAGACTCCATGTCATACTCTTAAGAAATAAACCTCCAGGTTGCATGGAGAAATAAATATTTATCTGAAGAAATATCCTAAAATATGTGGGAGTTATATTCAACCCAAATGCACCGAATTGCAGCAAACTCTGTATTGTCATAAAAAATTGGATACCTTCCAGAGGCAACTAAACAAGTCATCAAAAACTGGTCCAAAGACCTGGGACAGACCCAAACATGTTATTCGGGATCATCATGATGATCTCAGCCATCAAAGTTAACTTTTTTCCTATAAAAAATGGAAATATAACTAAAAATTTCAACTGAACTGCACCTTGGGCAGTACAAAAATTAAAACTGCAGATGATCCAAGTCTTATTACTCACATGAAAAAAAACCACCAGGTTTTCAAGGAATTGTCATTTGGTACAGGATAAGGCAAATACCATGCAGGTTTTCCAAAATACGCGGGACACAGTTTTGGTTATGGTCAAGCAGCAGACATTCTATGTGGCTACAAAAAAAGATAGAACAATTATACTTAGCAGCCATTTCCATTAAAAAAATACTACTTAGGGAAAGAAAGAGTTGTTTACGA
>Ga0315913_1002437_pt1 | contig 21802 bp, 6 predicted proteins | sample MpolsnodulesMG_FD_207736 | JGI IMG/M metagenome (GOLD analysis project Ga0315913, IMG submission 207736) | Medicago polymorpha root nodule microbial communities from Los Angeles, California, United States - small nodules | ecosystem: Host-associated > Plants > Roots > Nodule | place: USA... | reverse complement strand
AAAGGGGGAGAAGTGCAATGCAATCAGAAGAATGAAGAATCAAACGGGGGAGAAGAAACCAAATTGTGACCACGCGACTCACCAAACAACCAAAATGCAATCAATCGGAAGAACCAAAAGGGGGAGAAGTGCAATGCAATCAGAAGAATCAAAAGGGGGAGAAGTGCAATGCAGTGCAATTAGAAGAATCAAAAGAGGGAGAAGAAACCAAATTGTGAGCATGTGACTCACCAAACAACCAAATGTGAGTGCTTGACCCACCAAACAAACAAACGAACAAACCAATTGTGAGCACTATTTTGACTCACCCAACAACCAAACAAATTGAATCAAACTAAATCGAACAAAACTAAATCAAGACAACTTGAAGAACCAAAACGAACAAAACCAAACGAACCAAGACAAGTTGAACCAAAATAACCAAGACAAACATAGACGAACAACCAATTAACCAAATACAAACAAAATGAAACACACGAAGACTCGAAAAACCTACAAATAGAGAACACAAATAGAGAATTACATACCCAAAAGAGAATTACTTTCTCTTTATTTTGCTTGCTACCATTAGGAATTATATGCCAAACAAAACATTAACGCACGAACAATTTGTTTAGTACTCCTTGGAATTGTCGTAACTTTAATTGTTATAATTCCTAAATGCAACAAGATTCAAACAATGGAACTAATTAAAATACCTAATGGCTGAACTCTTTTTTTTTTTTTTTTGAAAAACAACCAAGACACACAATTGGCCAATCAATCCAACATTCCCACGACTTCCAACATACAAAAGAAAAAAAAACACAACCTACAAGGGAAATCACAACCAACAAACATTTAAAAGACAACACTAAATCGACGAGAAACCCAAATTGAACATGGAAATCACAACAAACAGAAGAGAGAGAAAAACAAACCCAAACTTAATTGAATCAATCATCAAAGATCAAACTAGATACATCCCCATACTTTTGGAAAGGTGATAGCGGAAGCGACAAACGATTCAAGGCAGATCAAAACAAGCTCTAGATACCATGTTAACAATATAAAGTTTCAAATTTCAATAGAGAAAAACAAAGAGACGGCTAGGGTTTTCAATAATATTATGATAGCTTAACATTACAAAATATTATAAGAGAATATATAATAAACCTAATGGACTCTAACTTACTAATATAAAGGCTCAATAACTTAAGTCCAATACTTTATTATCTAACAGTATTAACTTTAAACTATCTGATTTAGCTCGTCAAAAAACCTTGTAAGATACTCCCTCCGTCCCGGATTAACTGAGCCATTTGCTCATTTCACACATACTAAGAAAAATGTATAAATGAAGGAAAGAGAAAAATGGTTTTAAGTGATTTTGTTAAGTATTGATGCATTCTCGAGTATCATAAATACAAGGTGAAATATATTGAATTGGAAGTGATGAAAATAATATTATTTAGAGTTATAAAGGGAAAAAATAATTAATATTGTATTGAAAAGTGAAATCGCAAGTTATTTTGGGACAATTTTTTTTCTTTTTCAAATGACTAAGTTATTATGGAACTGAGGGAGTAGTAAAAATAAAATACAAGCTTGTGAGAAAATGACGGTTATCAAACATGTATTATTTTAACCAACACAAACAATATTCACCTTGATCCCATTTCACATTCTTCACATGGGCCACATGAAAGCTCAATGATGGTATCAAATCAAAGCTGAACTTTAAAAACAAAGACATTTTATTTTCCCATTCTATAAATTTTTCACATGTCCTATGCATTTTAGATTTTATAATATGAACAACATAAACACCCTACAAAATCCTCCAAAACACGTTAAACCTTTCAGATTTTATAATCCAAACATGTTACGCGAGATGAGAATAGGATGAAAAAAGAAATTATCTAAACATGATTTGACCAATGCATTTGGACTTGAATATCTAAATGGGAAAATTACTTTTCACACCGTTTTTTTACTAAGCACGGCCCCAACGTTTTTGTCTTTAAATTTTGTCGACAGATGAAAGTTTGTTATATGAAAATTAAGATTTTTTTTTATTCTTTATTGATGCAATGTTTTGTTCTCTGGATCTGATCTTCGACTAATGAGATTTCTATTTTTTTCATTTTTCCTATAACTTCTAAGATTATAACATAAATAAATGATATAATTATTATTTTAGATCCGATCATATTTCAGACAAGGAGTAAATCACTAAATTTGTCTCTATCTTTGTACCAAATTCTCAAATTGGTTCATGACTCTATTAATAACTATGCATTTGTTTTGGAGAGTGTAGGTGTATCAGAGTCATGAGGTGTCAGATAGAAATGTCTATTTGTTGTAAAACAAATTACAAATATAATGTTATTCTTTGGTTGTCATTAGAAAACAATCATGTTTTTTTTCTCTAGTTTTGGAGTTTCAAGTTATATTTTGTGTTTTGATTTTGTTCATTTATATGTAGGTGTTGATTATTTCCATCAACTAGTATAAGAGCTTTTGGTTTGATCAAGGAATAAGAGTTCTTGGTATGCTATATGGTTGTAGTGTTGTTTGATATTTCACATCAGAAAATAATGGTGGTAGTGTTTAAGTGTTGTTTGGGAAAGGTTTTAGGCTGGTCTATTTAAGTAAATAAAAATAATATTTTTTTATTACTATTAGTATATTAAGTTGCGCACATTAAAATAAAAATTTGACAAACTTTTGGGTAATTCAAACTTTTTCTTGAGAGGGGTAATTCAAACTTATTAGTGGACATTAATTTTTCACATATTTAAATATATTATTATAAACTAAAATTGAAATATAATATCATATATAATCAAATTCTCTTAAATGTCATGTTAAATATTCAAAGAGAGTTTGAACTCATTGGTCTATTAGTTCGTCAATCTATTTAAATATTGATAATATTGCTATTTGAATACGTTCATATGAAATATATGCTTTTGAAGGCGAGAAAAACAAAAAAAATTACGAGTTTGAATTGTTTTAACTTTTTGAAAATATTTTCTTAGTTAAAAAACTAATAAGAGAGTATGAAAAGAAAGCAGCAGAGAGAGAAAATATCCACACATATATTTATCCTTGTTCATCTGTCGCTCCAGGATTATGTCCAATCCCCTCACACATGAGAAATATTTCCACTATAATCAATCTTGATTACAAAAGTACTTAGATATTGTCTCACCTTGAGGACTTTCTTCAATCCAACTTGATTAAGAGTTTACAAGAATTTGATGTTTGTTTACACTTGAGACTCAATAGACTCAATGAGCACTAAACTAATTTAAGTACAATGCAAAAGACTTAGTATCTAAAGAATATTTCTAAACACTTAAAAAAAATCTAAGATAGAAGTTCGTAAGAATTTTTCTAAGTATTTTTGCGCTAGAATTTGATCAGGGTTTTGGCACATTTGGTTGAAAATAGTTCTTCACAGTTTCTTCAAACGCTCAAGGTCCTTTTATTGGAGATTTAAATAGAGCTGTTGTTTGAAGAATTGTCAGTGCATCAAACTTTCTTGAGAAGTTTCTACATATTCAAAATCCTTTTTCCATTTATGGATTTTTCTATTGAAATGTACTTCGGAATTCCTCTGCTTCTTTTAGATTATCCATTTCAAACAATTTATCTTTCCCAAAGATAGTACTCCTGACCTATGAGCTGTGATATTTCTTCAGAAGAGACAAAACTTAGTTTAGGTCAGATGTTCATCAGAGTGTTGAACATTCACTTAATTCTTCAGATCATAGCTTCGTCTTCAAACTTTATGAATACTTGATCAAAGCTTTGATTTTTTGTTGACCATCTTCAGATCAAAGGTTTGTCATTATAACTTCTCTTGGGTATCAGAATTGCTCTTGTCTTGGGTATCATAATCACAAAGCGTTAACTTTTAGGACAGAGCGTTGACTTGAGAGTAAGATGTTAATTATATGATCATGCACACTTGAACAAACTTTAGAGTACCCAATTGTTCTTCTATATATTATTATCACTAAAACCTTAGAAATATTGTTCTAAAACTCATCTTGATTCAACACTTTTAAACAGGTTAATAGGTCATATCAGACTTTCGTAAGGTACTCATGCCTAAAAATTAAGCTTATGATATGCTACAAGTCAAACTTAGACCTTAAATTTTAAACAAACCAGACTTAGGTTTTGCAAAGCCTAACTCGACTCAACCTGTTTTCACTCCTAACCAAACATACTCAAATAAGTACACACAAATAGGAGGAAATGTAGTAACTAAGTTTGAATCCAATATATCTCATATAAAAGGGAAATCGAATTTCAGTATAAACGTTTTTTGTTTATTTTTTTCTTCTATATCATTTATATCATTTCATCAAGAAAAATGGACGAACAAACACATTAGTATTCGTCTATAAACAAGTGAGTAACTAACTACTCGCACAAATAATTACTCGTGCATCTAACTACTCATTACTTAATGATGTTGCTAAAAAGAGGTATTACATATGAAGCAAATAATAAGTTACATGAATCATACTATTATTTACGAAATAATTTTCATTACTAGACATCGTTTCTTTCTTTTTAATTTATGAAATTCTCCATTCATATATATTTAGTATAATCTCACTAGTCACTACTACACCCAACAGCTGTATATACCAAAAACGTTTTAAGCCAGCAAGGTCAAAGTCACATATAGAAGTGAACCATTCTTCGAGGATTGATGTGAATCATAGATAAGACTTCAATCGAGGTACATATATACTCACACATCCATCAATTTGTACATAAACCTTAGCAAGTAGCAACTCATAGTCATACACATTTATACAATCAACCTTGAGACTTTCTCATTTGTCTTTTTTGTCAAACATAAATTTGGTAACACAAATATTTTATTTTCATTCAATACATAAAAAAGTACACATCGTGGTATCAATAGCTACATGTTGGTATAGGCTAGTACTAATGATACAACAAATGTATACTTTATAATTAATGTCCAAAAAATTTAAGCATGAGTGGCATAGACGGCACGTCCAAGTAATAGTAGTAACCACTGCTATTTTGGCTATATAACCTAAAAAATGGAATCCATGTTTGGAATTTTATTCAAATCTTATTGGCCTTTGAGTCTTTTAATAAATGGTTAAATTTAGAAGGATCTTTTGGCTATCTAGCCTTTACTGAACAAACTTACCGTTAACTAGATTTGAGACAAGGACAAGGAAGGAACCATGTTGCAATGGTATCTTAACTAGTCTTTCCTTATTTCTTTGTCAGATTAATGTTACCACCAATAGAATGGTGTTGTTTCTAACTATATTGAGTCAATGTATATAGTAACAAAAAAGGTTCCAAGTAAAAAGATCTAGAGGGTCAGTACATAAATGCAAAAGTTACGAAGTGAATAGTGTTTATTTGTTTGAGATGTCAAAGGTTGTCCAAATTTTGAATATTGTAGTTGTCTTGATGTGTCTTTTGTTGGCTAAAAGACTATTGAATTTGAAGGTGGTACATAATTCTCTTACCTTGATTGATAAAATACTCAAATTTTAAGGTAAGATGCTATCGAGTCTCTTATAAAGTTGTGGTTCGCCAATTAAGTTTTAGCTACTTTGTTGGTGAAAGGATGAATATAATAAAGAATATAGAGGGCATCAATTAAATGGTTGTGTGTCTTACATTAAAAAAGGAGAAATGATAAATAAACACAAAAGAATAGACACAAATACGACATCATATTTTACTGTTCATTTATACTATCATTTTTTAATTATTTTTTTTCTTTCTCTTTCACGGTACCATCTCTCTTCTCTGATCTCCTAACAAACAACTTTTCCCTTTTCCTTTCACTATTCTCTGTTACTTTCTTCTCCTGTAACTCTCTTTCTCTCACCGGAAACCACCGTCTCATCGACGTCGCTCTCTCAATATCACCGGCGACCGCTATCTCTCCCTATTATTGTGCTCTTGCGCCATAGCTCTCACGGTCACGAGATCTGAACGCGTCGATCTCCAGATCTGAAACGGATTTTAAATCGACGACGATGGTGGCGAGGTGAGTGGTGATGGTGACCGATGAAGATGGCAGTGGTTTTGTGGACGGAGGGCCAGTTGGTGGGGGACGATGGTGGGAGGGAGTAGAAGAATGGTGGTCTGGTGCTGTTAGATGTTCACACGAGAGAGAAGAGAAAAATCAATTGACAAAGTTTCCCCTCATATTCAGTTGAAATTTCAAAAATGCCATTGTACTTTGACGTGAAATTACAGGATTGTCCTCAATGTCGTATTTGTGTCTATATTTTTGTGTTCAGTCATCATTTCTCTAAAAAGAAGTTGAAAAAAATCGATTTTTTGAAGGTAAACCATTGTGGTCAACTTCCAAGACCAAATGTTCTCATCCGAGGCCAGGGTAACCCTATTAAAAACTGTGATAAGGTTAGCAACCAACTCTTTCTTCCACACAAGTAAACCTCTTATCCATCTAAGATCCCACACCAAAACGCCCTCACCCATTGGCCTAAATCCTCTGTTGCGATTTTAAGAGGTATTTTTTCTTCAAAAATTTAATCCTCTTAGAAGAATAATCCCAAGAATGGATCTTGATTAAAATATTAATAACAAATCAAACACAAACTTAAACACCTGTAATATCCATGTGTTTACTGCATGAAATAACGTCGAGGAGAAAAAAAAGCAAGGATGAACCATAAGCGTCGGAGGAACGACATCGCCTCTATTTAATCCACGCGATCACAAATCATAACACAATGTTGATCATCATACGACAAGGATAACTACTAGGTTTTTTCCTCTATGAGGAGTGTGTGCCCCTCTTCTATTTATAGAGACTGAGAAACAAATTTCTAATGACTTTTATATAGGGATAGACCCAAAATAAACCCAATAATATCTATATTTAATTAAAATAAAATATTTAAATTAAATACAAAATATTAATTAAATCATATTTAATTAAATAAATAATACCCTCATTTATTTTTATTTTATTTTTTGGTCAAGTAGCCTAGTGGCTAGAGAAATTCAACATTAAGGTGAATAAATTGGATGTCTGAGGTTCGAACCCTGCCCCTGCATATATTATGCATTATCCTTCCCAAGTGAGTTAAGCTCATAGAGACTTACTCTCGTTTATTTAATCAATTCATATTTATTTATAAATCTTATTTAATCTAATCATCCATTCTAGTGTCAATACTTCATATATGTGACCTTGTAGGTTCTCGTAATATTGATAACAATATTAAATCTTATATTTAACATTATAAACAGTTAGCGGTATTTAGCAACACATCACCGCTTTCTAAGTGACGAGAATGTCAAGTGATGTGACAAAACCTTTTTGTGACAATGATCATGTCTATAATTATCCTTTCGCATTTGTGTCTATAATAAACACAAGACATAAACCATAAACCGTGTCATCCTTGTCCATTTTAATATTGAGCCCATAAACATTTGTCCTCTTACGAAGAAAGGACACATTCGATCTAAATCACTCATGTCATGTCCCTCATCATGATTTATAAAGTATCCATCAACCGACTTTATAGTCATCCTTTTATGGATAATATTTGAACGAGAACAAATTACTTGACTTCTATATCTAGGTACATAATGGTTTCAAGACGAATGATGCAATACACCACTATCTTTATAAAAATGTGTAATGACACTTTACATAACTTACTAACTAATATTATTCTCATGACAGGTCAACCCAGTAATAAATATTACTCCTAATATTTATACTTAAGTGAAAACTTGATAACTCTTTATCCTTGACTCATGAGATGTGGTCATCAATCTATCTATATAATAGTCTATATGCCTTACTACTATCTCATTTCATAGTAAAGCTTTTGACCACATATACTTTAAGAATAATGTCATTTACTATAATGGAGTTTCATGGTTATGTTTCGCTTAATGTTCCATTAAACATACTAATTATTCTATGAACTTTTTTACTTTGGAATAAACATAATAAAGAAATCTGAAAGAAAAAAAACCTATTAAGTTGTACCTTCAGAGGAATCTCCCCCACCATCCTGACCATCCCTTCTGAGAACCAATCCTAGGTAGAGTGATGTCTAACCTCGAAGAGGTCAATGTTATCCCACTAGGAATAAGTGGAATGAGATCCAACCGGGTAGCTACCCACATGAGATCGTAGAGTCTAGGGATCATATATAGTATTGAATACCTTTTAAATGGTTGTCCCGTCAAAGATGAGACTTCTATGACACTCACCGAGGAGAGTCAGGTTAATTAGACGAAGATCTTTGATGTCAAGATCCCCTTTACTCGTAGCCTTACAAACATATGACAACCTAGCTAACCCATAAGATCTTATTTGGTATGAGCACTGCTATTTGAACACAACTTTTGTTAACATCGTATGCGACAACTGAGGTTGTATAAGTCAATGTGGGTCTTGCACAAAAATTGAGGGAAGCTAAAAAATTATCAAGAAAACCAAATCTATTATGTGTTTTTTTTTTTGTCATTTCTCTTAAAAAAAATATGACCCCTTATTTTAAACTTCAGGAGTTAATTGGGTTCACGGTCATGTGAACATAAAAGAAAAAACACCTATGAGAGTATTGACATTAGTTAAGTATAAACCCAAATTCTATATGTTAGAACAACAACCAATAAACATAAGATTAATGTAAATGAAAATAAAAAACAATGGGTACGATCGATCTTTGTTAACACAGTTTGATCAATTGTGTTTATCTCTCTAACTATATTGCAACTATAGTTCTGTTTTATTACTACGATGAAACTCTATAGTTGCATTATATCAAATCCATTGGATTAGGAACAAACCAATGACTTATACAACCTAATCAAATTTAAAACTCAAATTCAAAAAATGAGTCATCTGATGTATATCTAACAATCTAAATTTGCTGACTATTCGTGATAAATAGAATTTCAATGTTATTTAAAGCAAAAAGTAAAATTTGAGATCTCATCACTAGTCACCACTAATCCAAATATACAATGGTTAAACTTCATAGTTAATTGAAAAAACCACTCAAATGGAGAAAAAGAAAAGAGGCCATACCCTGGACCCCGGTTACTTATAGCTAACCTAGGAGTTCATAGTTTTACTGACTATTGACTAGAAAGTCCTCAACTCTATTTATGAGCTAATACTTATAATTAACTCTTCCCTCTTTTACTTCTACTACCTGTGATGTGTTGAGAGAGAGAGAGAAAAAAGTGAGAGTTAATGGTTGGATCTTTACCGAGAAGAAAAAAATGAATATGTCATGTTAACTTGACCAGTGACAGAAATATGGCATAAAGTTGTGTAACCCTGGCAGTTCTAAATTTAGTAAGTAATGACCAAACTCACACCACTACGTCCAATAGGATTCCCTCTCTTTCTATTATAATAACTCTTTATTATTTCTATCACACTATACTGTCTCATGATATATACTCAAATATCCCTACTACCCTCTTCATCATCATTCATCACACCGTTTTTCTTCTCAAGCCATTCTCTCTCCCTCTCTTTTTTTGAGTAAGATAGTTTCTTTTTGAGACATTTTGAAATTAACTCTTTCAAGTTCTTCTAGCTAGCTTTAGGAATCTAAATAAAAAAAAAAGTGCATGATGAAGAGGAACAATATGAACACAAACTTGAAAGGCTATAATCACACTTATTACAACAATCCAATCATCACCAACAAAAGTCATTCTCAAAGTGATAATAATATTGGATCATCATCAGAAGATTACATGATGAATGGTTGTTATCCATGGCCACCAAGATCATACACATGTAGCTTTTGTAGAAAAGAATTCAAATCAGCTCAAGCACTTGGAGGTCACATGAATGTTCATAGAAGGGATAGAGCAAGGCTTAGACAATCATCACCACCACCAACTCATGAACCTCAACTTCAAGGTTCTTCTATGCTTAATCTTAACCTAAATAACCCTACTATCACTACTACTAACCCTAATTTATTCTCAAATTCATCTTCATCTTCTTCATCATTATCATCCTCTTCAGCAACATCTCTCAAGCCTATTACTTGCACATTACCCTTGTTTGTTTCACCTCCTTCTGAGTTTAATAGATATGTTGTTGTGGATGGTATTTTGTTGAACCCTACTTTGAGCACAAAGACCTCAGAGAAATCAAAGATGGATGGTTTTGAATGTGAAGATGATTGTAGCATGGTGAAGAAAAGTGACATTTTAAGGATGAATTTGGAGATAGGATTGCCCGGAGATTATGATAACTTGGATCTTGAGCTTCGTTTGGGTACTACTACTTACTCTAATTAGGTCACAGTTACAAGGTTTCACATCACTATGTTGTTAACTGCTACTTGTTTTAAGGATTAAATATGTTAAGTTTTTTAAGGATTAATATGTTAGAGGTAGAGGCATGGATTGTTATTTGATGCAGTTAATAGGGCCATATCTCAAGTGAGTTAGTTAGATTCTATATGTTTATGAAGGTTTTCACTTCCATATTCACTTAGTTTTTAGAGGTGAAAAACTTGTAACTTATCATTTCCTTTATAATGTGAAATTTATTGACTTGTTTGTTAGTTTAATATGTTGATTGATCAATAGTAGTGCTAAAATTTATATTTAGTGAAGGATGGTTTCACTATATTTAATTTATAATGCATATTCCTCAACTTCTCAACCATTTGTGTAGATGGTATATTACATGTGCTTCATCTATTATTATGGGTCAAGTATCTTTCATTACTAGAAAAAGCAAAATCAGCGAGGGAAATTAGTGACGGAAAAAATGAAATTCCTCACAAATTCCTTAGTTGCAAAATTTAGTGACGGAATTAGAGAGGGATTTCACGTTTTCCCTCACTAAATATCCCTCACTAATTTTTGTTTTTTTAGAAGTGTTTGTACTTTGTTTTATCCCTTCCCTTATTCAATAAAATAAGTCATTTGCTGTTAAAAACAAATTGCAACCTAAGAAATTAGTAAAATATAAAGTTCGTTACCAACAATGGTTATTGCAAGCAAATAAACATCAAAGTGATGTATGATAAAAAAAAATCAAAGTGATGTATGATTTTTTTTTTTGACAAGGAGTGATGTATGATATCATGAGAAAGGCCGTGATATTTATATTAAGGGTCTTGTTAACTTGTGCCCTTAGGGCACAAGATAAGAAACTAAATAAAGAAATTAAACCTTGAAAATTATGCATTCATAATCTTAAAAGTTTAAAAAATTATATTTTCAATACAATATTTATTGTTTATTTCTATTTTAAGATCCTTATCTTGTACCCTAAGGGCACATGTTAACATTTCCCTTATATTAATTGATGCACACCATTAAGAGTTTCGCATTAGATAATGAAAGTTTGTACATGTGTATTTAAGTAGCAGATAGTTCTCATCTTATAAATTGGTATGTAAGATTGAGTTAGATTCAATCCTCATATAGTCGGTTTTGTAGGCTTGGGTTAAGGTCAACCAAACTTTTTCTTATGGTATCCATGATGAGTTGGCCACTTGATATCAGGTTACCGGCCATTCTTGGAGGATATTCAATATGTTTGGTCTTGAACGCGATGAATGTGTGTAGTGTCATGTTAGATGAGATATGATCTAACCATGTATTTATATGTGTTGAATAGTCCTTAAGTAGGTTTTAAAGGGTTGGTTTAACCCCAGCTCAAATTTTAATTAAGACAATGAATTATTTCATATGCCAATGATATCTAATTACATGCAAGTTTGAGATTCCAATATCATAGAGAATGGACATGACATTGTAAAACCAAGTCCCACGCAGAAAAGATAAGACTCTTTATAAAAGTTTGTAAAGAGTGATACCTCCACCTTATAAGTTAGTTTTGTATGGACGGGTTAGACCCAATATAAAAATATAATATGGTATCAAAATATATCGATCAGATCATCTACCATTTTTTTTTTGAACGGCGGAACATCCACCATTTAAATATACATTCACCAAATCCAATAGTATTGTGCATGTATTCGGAATAACTCAAGTTCCATATATATGTAAAAACCTAACATGATATAATGCATTCTATGGTAACTAATATAACCAACTAACAAGTAACTACCTTAATCAATGCTAATAAATCTCTAAATGTATCTACACATGAGTCAAATGAAAGTAAACTTCAAACATTACATAAACATCTAAAACCTCTTTTTCATTTAGATTTGTATTTGCATATACCTCTATTTGAAACCTTGATAACAATATTATTAAATGGGTTTGAATTTCATTCTTAAAAGTTAGATCATAAAATAAGAGTGTCCACAAACATACATATATACTCCCTCCGTCCCATATTATAAGCAAAAAAAAAAAATCACACTTATTAAGAAAACTAAAACGAAGTAGTTTGTAACATAGTTTTTTGTGTTATCTTTGAAATAAGTTTCATAGGAAAAAACTATTTTTATTGGTAGTTGATTATAGAGAAAATGAAAAGGAGAGCAAATTGAATGCACTTTGCATTTAATTTTCCTTTGGAAAAGATAATTTTTTGAAAAATATAATTAAATATAATAAAAGTTGGTCTTTTTTGCTTATAATTTGGGACAAAGAAAATGAGTTGTTTTTGTTTATAATTTAGGACGGAGGGAGTACATTGCAAAGTTGCAAAACCTTAACTATGTGACACTTTAATATCACTTCAATAAATATTACATGCAAACTTGTATAAAAAAATTGCATGCAAACATGTTACTCATTGAATTAATCAAACATAAATTGTTAACAGCAATTAGCTATTTCCCTTTCTATTGTACAATACATCAATAATGGAAGTTTAATTTTGAGTACTTCTTTGAAAATAACTAACATAAACATGGAACTGAAATTCATCCTTACAACAACGAGTCACGCAATTTATATATAGTAAATTATTATTCATATAAAGCATTTAATCTGGCAAAGAGGCATTATTGTTACAAGTTCCAACACAAACCTCATTATGGTCACTGTACAAAAAAAATGTCCTATTGGGGCCACTAGATTTTAAAGTTAAGTTGATCAAATCGCAATGCAATGAGTTTGTATTACATAGTTTTGTCATGTGTTTGACTAGCCTCTTCACCATATTAGGCACTTAGAAAACGATGTGAGAAATTTAGAACAATCACAAAACTTGCCAATGATATCATATGTGTTTGCTTTTGCTGATTTAACCTCCCAGACGACACTTTGCACGGAGGTACAACACATACATGAATAATTACTGTTCAGATTTCAGATATATATGGGGTCACTTTATTTTATATTTATCTGGTTTGCAAGTAGATGCCACAATACTTTCATACAAGAATAAAATGAATAATAAATTTAAAATTAAACATTAAAAATGTTTTTTTAATGATCACAAGAGTTGTAAATTCAAACATTTTAAAATCAATTTTAAAGATAAAAAAATTACTCAAAACCCATATTATTTATATATCAGTACATATTTATATTTATTAAATCACTTTTAACTGTTGTAATTGAATCAAAGTAGTCCACAAACCATAGCTCAACCGATAAAAATGTTGAAATTGTTGGACGGAACGATGTAATTGGGGTTTGAACTCCAACCTATCTATTTGTGTGTGACAGAAAATGTTTTAATTGTTATTTGTCATTTCATCAATTTAATAAAACATGGAATCGAAACATATAATAAATAAGTGGTGCATTATTTTCAATCAAATTGGTTATGCAAAATTGATTTTCTTAAATTTATATTTAAAGTAGAGTGATTTATGTAAAGAGTATTTTATTTTCAATGCAAATTTAATGTAAATTTTTCAAATGAAAACTACTTTTTGTAATCAAATACCGACGTTTGGAGACAACCCTCCCTGTCTTTACTAATTCACGTGTGACAAAAATAAAATAAACTACAATATTTTTCACTATTAACCAAATACTTCTTTTTTGGAAAGAGTATTAACCAAACACTTATTAGTGCATAATTGCCATCATCATAATTGAACTACCCTTATTCTATCAAACTCACTACTAATTCAAATGTGCATAGTGTCTATCTTGTTGCAAGATGTCACCTTACTTGTATCAAGTCCATAGGAAAACACAACCAATTTTTTTTAAGAAAGATATTTATAATATTTTATTAATAATAAGATCTTCGATACAATTATATAGACTAAAATAAATAATAATAGGACTAACTAATAATGTGGCAATCCTTACAAAATTGTGAGCTACGTCACTTGCTTGTCATCTATTGAACACAATTAATTTTCTGAAAGGAAGAAATCGACTGATATATAATAAAGAAATAAAAAAAGGTAGAAAGAAACAAAAAGCTGCAAGTTATGATCATTATATCTACACCTTCATAACAATATCTCACAGGAGCCAAACAGAGATTTCATTCATTAAAAGCATTGCATGATTTTGGTACTCCAGTTTGATGGCATCCTGTACTCTTTGTATAGCAACACAAACATGGATATGGCCCCATTGACGAGGACATTTCATTTCACTATTTTGCTTTCTTTCTTTTCGATTTTCAAAGTTTAAAGAATGATTTTATGTATATAAATATGATCTAATAAACTAAATGAAAAATATTAGATTTTACTTGTTTTTAAAAAAATATTTAATTAGGCATGTCCAGCAGAAAATAATGTAATTTTATATGGTTATATACATTTAAAGCATAATTTGATTGAGGGTACGTAGGTTTCATCTTTCGCCAACGATGACTTTATTCTTTAAAAAAAAATATGCAATGACTTTATATGAGTAAATTATGAATTGTGAAGCTTTTCATGGCCTTAACTTTTTTTTTATTAAGTAGCATAGTGTGACTAGAGCTCATACAATTTAATTGTGGAGAATTAAGGTGTCCGGAGTTCGAACCCCGATCCCCTGCATATAATATGCAATATCCCTATTAATTGAGATAAGCTCACGAGAACTTCATGACCTTGACTTTAATAAAAATGTTTCATTCTTTACGTGGATATAATACTATTTTAATAATTTTGTCAAAAAAAAAAAAACTATTTTAATAATAGACATAACCTTGACTTTAATGACTTTAATCAAAATGTTTCATTCTTTACGTGGATATAATATGAACCTCTACCTTTTAATACTCCATCTATCCGTCTTAAATTATACAATGGTTTGGTCCTTTCACACGTATTAAGAAATGTAATTAATTTTGCATGGAAAAGAGATATTATGAGTTGTTTTACAAAATTATTTTTTTAAATGATATGAGAAAGATAAATTAAAGAGTTGAAAGAAGAGAGAGTAATAAATAATTTAGGATCTTAAAAAAAAAATTAAGGATACAATTTTTTTTTACAAGAGTTAAGGATATAATATGAAAAATAACATTAATGTTTCATTGATATTGTAAAACGACATATAATTTTGAACATTTTTTTTCATATAATTTAGGACGGAGATAGTAGCAGACATAACCTTGACTTTAATGACTTTAATAAAAGATTGTTTAAAAGTAGACTCTCACTGCTTATTAAAGAAACAAGTAAACTCTCACCATTTTAATAAAATATTATATGTTCATTTTTTATATATTATTTTCTACTAAAAATTACAAAGGTTCACCTTTGAGTCCTTGTTGAGAACTCCATATGAAAGCATTTACGTAGAAAGGAGACATTTTTTTTTTGAAGGAAAAGGTGTTCTTAACCTTCAAGTTATAAAAAAAATAAAATTATTTCCTTCCTACTTAAATAATGACTAATCCATGTCTCTTACTTCACATGTCCAAAACATGTAAAAATATATCATCATATTTACTCAAAAGGAGCCATCATAGATGTACTTAGATATTATCTATGATCGACAAGATCCTTACATCGACAACAATGATGCTTGAATACATTCTCTTATAAAATCTCATGCTTACTAACTAGAGGAATCATTGTAGCTATTTTTTTATTTATTAAAAGGGTCTTGTTAACCAGTATTTTAAGGACATTGGTTAATGAATCCTTTACTAGAAACTTAGTCTTAAAAATACAAATTTTTACTTTTACCTTAGCAATAATTACACCATTTTAAATGCAAATTTACTTATATTAGAGCTTTAACCAAGGCCATCCGCTAGCATTTTCCTTGTCTAAATACTCAGCACATACATTATTGTAGGCATCTAATTGATTAACTATAACGTGATGAGGTGTGGTGTGAAGAGTGTTTTCTTGAGTACAAACCTTGAAAATGGTTCAGATCTCATAGTTCTCTGTAATGCTTTGAACTGATCAAGACATGTCATTCCATTTAAGGAATGTCATCATGCACATTTGACATCCAGATATTGTCGGGAACATATAAGTTATCAGATTTGTGGAAAAAAAACATCCATCTCAAGACCCCACTTTGAAACATACTTATGGAAATAAAATTGAAATCTAAAACCATGTTAATTCACATATATGAATTGATTGCTTACGTTCTATCATCTCCATGACTCTATCCCATGTCACTTCATTTTCTTGTTTATTTCATTATTTATTTGTCTTCTTCCCATCACTATAATTAATTTGTTTATTTATTCATTTAAAATTACATGATCAGAGTACTTTAATAACGGATGGTCCAACCGATCTAGAATAAACTCTAATATGGTTGAGTTACACTCAAACGCTAAAGTTGACATATAAGGTGAGAGATATTTTTCACTTATAAATATTACCTAAGATTATATGACATTCAATGTGAGGTTCTATGCTTATTGATTACATAGGACATGAGAAGAACCAATTTTGTGTCATATTGGTTAATAGTACACACGTAGCTCTTTCTCATATATGTATCATCCTTTGCATAAGACAAAACTTGAAAAATGTGTTACCTCATATGTATCATCCTTTGCATAAGACAAAACTTGAAAAATATGTTACATTACAAAACATAGTAACCATACAATTGATGAAAAGATGGAAGAATCAATTCTCTGCGCAGAAGCTTGTTGTTTATAATGTAGGCCAACAGATGCCTATTACACAAGGGCTTTGACAGCAGCCCACAAAGTTATAATCCAAAATATTTTAAGGTGTTGAGGGTGTTTTTCAAAGGCTTTTTCATCTTTCGGATTCTATAATGTGAAAGAGAAATGATATTCGTACAACTATTTTATGACAACTTTTGAACAAATTTCTCTTTCATACTCACATGATTTTGTTATCCTCTCTCTTGTTTTTTCTCTCTCCATTGTTTTTAACCAATAAAAAGAAAGAAAAACAAGGATGTCACTAAAGTTGTCAATAAATGGATGTACCAATATTATTGCTCAATGTGAAATGTTATAGGCGCAAGAATTATTTTAAACGTTTTTTCATCTTTTGGAAGTTGAATGTGTGATTTTAAATTTCATCTTTCGGATTCTATAATGTGAAATATTATATGTTCATCTTTTAAAAAGTTGAATGTATGATTTTTAAGAAAATAATTCTATATTAAATTCATTAACATTAACATGTATGTTAGCATTTGTCTAGGAATAAAATCCTAGAAGTAAATTATCCCCTGTGCATGTGTTTTTAGTACGTTTCATAACATCACTATCAGCGATGTCTTGTGAAAGTCATGTAGTTGATGTCAACTATTTTCGTGTCTATTTGTAATACATTGCAGGGAGTGTTTGGCTTTCCAAGATGAATGTTGAAAGCAGCAGCCTGCTGTGCAAGTGGTACATGCTCATCATGATTTTGTTTACTCAGCATCATAAAATGTTCAAGAAACATATCTTCAGTTTTTATTTTTTATTTTTATGTTGGTAATGTTAGATTTGTCCTTATACATCACTCATCCTCTAATGACAAATTATAAATTTGCGTTTCTTTTTAGAGACAAATTATCTATTACCTTTGCAACAAGAAACATATTTCTCACTTTATGGTTAAATAAAAATTAAGGATGTGGTTTTTTGGGAGTTGTAAAACGTAATCGTGTCTTTTCTCACTTCCCAATCCCAAAATTCTCCACTCCGAAAATATTCACTCCGTTTTAAAATGAGTATTGTTTTGGCCAAAAAAATTTGTTTCAAAATGAATGTCACTTTCATTTTCCAATATAATAATAACTTTTTCTTTTCAATTGTACCCTTTAATTAATACTATGTTACACTACTTCCAAAGTATTATTTTTTCTTTAATAAAAAACAAATAAATAGTTGATTAGGATAATTTGGTAAAATTGCTATGACATTTGACTACTTTATTCCATTCCTTAATTTATGTGCAATTGGTTAAAGCGACTCATTTTGAAACGGAGGGAATATTATTTTTGAGAAAATTGCGAAACAACATAATGGATAACGAAAATAAAATGAAATAAAATTACATATTCGTGCAAAAAGTGTAAAATCCTTCAACTTTCTTTGGTTGAATAGAAAATTAGAAATGAATTAATGTTTACTTACTCTAACTCTTACATGTACCCTTATAACATTTTAAACAAGGACACACTTAAGGTGTGGGAATAATGCACCCTTACAAAATCGGAAAATCTTGAGGATCATGAAGCACTTACAAAGAAAATAACATCTACCTCACCCCAAATGGACTAGTGGAGGGTTCTTCCACAATTTGTCATGTTCAACCTATATCATGCTCCAATAGACCAACCCTTCGGATTTTATTATACTCATGAATAAGACATCCTGAAAAGTATCCCATAATCGATTCATATGACTAATTAGTATTTGTCTGGATCAACACAGCAATATTGTGGACACAATTTAGACAATTTATAATGTGTTGTCTATTTTTATTTTATTTTTTATGAAGAAAAACAACTTTCATTATAAAGGAATAAAGAAAAGGTACAAAATCCTCTAAAAAAAACAAGGTACAAAATGTAGCAACAAAAAAAAAAAAACACTTTGGTAACAAAACTAAATCCCAGCAAAACCAAAAAAACAATACCCCACAAACATTACAAATTCCCCACACTTTAGAAACCAACCAAACAGCAACAGACAGCACAACAATACACAATAAAAAGCAATCATAATGGATCTAAATTCAAAAGCTAGACAACCGCAAGAGAATCAAATGGCAAGACCCTTTCCACCAATTATATCACACCTATATCAACCAATTTATTTCCAGTAAAAAAATCTATTTATTTCTCAAAACCAAAAGGCAGCTATGCACTCCAATGCTTATAATGTGTTCTTGGAAGGCTCGTTCTTAATTACAAATCACTGCTAAGAGGAGTGTCAACATTGAAATTGATTTAAGAGGAGTGTAATTTCTGTACTCAACTATTTGTGGGATGTCTACCTTATCGTTCTTACATAAGAAAGGATTTGTTTATCTGACTAGAGGATCATGAAGTATAGTGCTAAAATACATATTTCCGATCTGTATCTTAGGAATATCCAATACCATGAAGTCAACTAATTTAAATATTAGTTACAACAGATAACAAATACTGTATGCTGAGCTTAGTAAGGCACTTTTGGCATAACTTAACATAGTTTTCTTGTATCAATCGTCTTTCATGATCCAGATTTCTTAGGCTTTGTTCAGGAATTTGGAGGGAAAGGAAAGGGAGAACTTTGAGGATAAAGGAAGTAAAGGGAAAGGGTGAGTAATCCCCACAGCTTGCATGCCATTTTTTTTCGTTGGACTAAAACCATCCAATATGAGGGAATACAAAAAAATGCATTAGGGAAGGGCATTGGAGGATTTTGAATAAATTTTCCAATCCATTACTTCTCTTTATAATGCTTGCAAAAAATTTTAAAAATAAAATATTACTCATAAGTATTTTCATCCCACTCCCGCCCACTTCAGAAATACTCTCCCCATAAAAAGGGAAGGATTCCCCTATCTTTCCCTTCCCCTCCTTCACTCCAAAGCACTCCCCTCCTAACTTCCCAACAAAGCCTTAGCTACATTTTTTTTCACCAACTTTAGCGCTTAACAAGGGTTGGGTTTAGCCTAACCAGCCAGCCATCCCGGTAGAATTAGTGCAGGGTGGGTTGAGCCTAGACATTTTTATTCAAAGCTACCGGACCGAACCGACCTGACCTACTCAGATCAGAGTCATATTGGGTCTGACTTCTGTGTTTAGAAAATATACTCATCACACTCCGGAAGCTTATTTATATATAAGTGAATCTTGTAGAAACTATACTTATCTCATAAACAATAAACGTTTGGCTTGAGATCTAATAAAGAGATGAGGGTAAGAGAGGAAGGAGATGGGGACCAGTCTTGCAGGGTCGCAGAACAGGGAGATTCATAACCCTTGTAGTCACAGTTCAAGATCTTTGCACAATAACAATTTCCTAGCAATTTTCACACTCACACTCTTGGCCATTTCACAAGCAGTAACACCGTGTGAGTCATCAACAACGCTGTTTCTCTGGCACGGTGGACAGACAACTCAACAACAACAAGCGATAGTTATCGGTGTGCTGTGAGCAAGAGAGAGATACGAGGTGGGAGAGTGCATCTGTCAATTGTGTGCATACAAGAACGTGTGAGAGCAAGTGAGACCGGTCAAAGCACACACAAGAGGAAGAGAGAATCCCAGAGTACTGGGTTTTTGCGGCCAGAGTCGGTCAAGTCACATCACAAGCACACAATCTGTATGCAAATGTAATTGTTAATGTTGTGGAGTTCTAATTTCAGTAAAGTAGGGTTTATGTTTTTATTAATAATAATTATTGAGATTGGGTAGGCTTGGGTTTAGCAGGTTGAAAATCATTGAACCTGAAACCCGATCCAATGAGTACTGTTCCTGCATATTTGGATCCGGTTTTATATGGACACCAACCTAACCCGGTTATGTGGGTTGGGTCAAGCTAGGTTAAGCAAGTGAACCCAACCAACGAAAAACCTTAACTAGCGGTCTTGGTAATTCAGGATTGTAGGCATTGTCATAATAAAAAAAAATGGAGTCAATATTTATATACAATGCAAGTTCCTGACTTTGCATCAAAACTATAGTTTGAACCCAAATTTGTCAAATTCCCAAAAGATATTTCAGCAAGATATTTATTGACATTTAAAATCACAAAGCCCATAAACTAAACACACTCCTGCAAGCTTGTACCAAGTAGAGCTTCTTATACTCATTCAGCAAAAAAATGGAAGAATGGGGAATCAGTTATGCTAAATTGACCTTGACAAAAAAAACTATCCAGATTACAACTTGACTTTTTGTTGCTTACTACAACTAATCTGATGCAGCCATTCTAATCAGGTTATCTCCATGCTATTGAATGTTCCAATAACACAGATCAACAGACTATAGATCTGTGTCTAAGCAATAACTTTTCAACCTTCATTCAGATATCAAACAACAAAATAGTAATCTTTCTGTACATTTAGAATGAACGTGGTGGGATTGTATATAATATCTGAATCACTGAATCAATGAACTTGAATAAATAGCAAATACACAGGAAAGAGATGAACCTTTAAACATCAGCTGACTAGCCAGCATAAAGAATTACAGAAATTTAACCAAACACTAACCCAATCAAACGTTAATATTTTTCTTTGGTGTTTTATGGGGAAGAGTTTAGTGGCAAAGATTTGCATAGTCAGACAGTTATATAGCCAAAACGGAACACAGTAGAGAGAATAAAAGTAACCATCAATTTCACAGAAAATAGGAAAAGAAACAAGTTTAGGGGGATTCATAGTTTATTTTAGGCCAAATACCTCCCCGGGTCCTTTAAGTTTCATGTTTGTTTCAGATAGATCCTTTAAGTTTCTAAGGTTTCAGATAGGTCCTTTAAGTTTCGAGT